>Ga0073936_10001273_pt1 | contig 39155 bp, 23 predicted proteins | sample AliMusrvi5mmetaG_FD_87041 | JGI IMG/M metagenome (GOLD analysis project Ga0073936, IMG submission 87041) | Freshwater lake bacterial and archeal communities from Alinen Mustajarvi, Finland, to study Microbial Dark Matter (Phase II) - Alinen... | ecosystem: Environmental > Aquatic > Freshwater >...
ACACCGAGAAGTCCCAATCCGGCCAATTGCAATCCCGTTTTCGCGCGATCGGCTTTGGTAAAGCGCGCGGACGAGGTAAATTCAAAGATCGGCACGGCTTTATCGCCCGGCGCAATACCTTTGCTATCCTCCAGAATTTCTCCGATCGATTCCGTCGGCGTCACGTCGATGAGGCGAACACGTCCGGTCACCGATTCGCGGCGCATGGTGGTCAGCATCTGCCCTTTGCGGAACCCGATGGTCGTGCCGCCTTTTAATACCACCTGGTAGCCTTCCGGTGAAGTCAACACCGTCGCCACCGGGACCCGGTTGTCCAGCAGGCGCAATACGATCTGGTAGGCCGCCGTGGACAGCGCTTCGTGCACCAGCACATCGGTATTGCCGCTGTAGCCGATTTTGGGTGAACTACGCTGAATGACATGCGCCCCGTTAATCGGCCCCTGGGTCACTTTACTATTAACGACCGCTTCGATATCGACTTCCGCGTAGGTGCCTTCGCGCTCGTGATGAATTTCCACCGATTTGACGGTACCGGACACGGAGAACGCGCAATGCAGACGACTGGCGAGCATGGCGAGTTCCGCTCCCGTGAGCGGAGACACCAACCCCATATCCGACATCTGCTTTTCAACTTCCGAACGCTTAATGACATCGAAGGGGGGCTTGACATTCAATAGTTCGATCGACAAGGCATCGGACAGCGTGCGTCCCAGCATGCCGCTCTTGTAGGAACTCCGATTATCAAAATCCACCACGATAATCGGGGTCGGCTTCACCAGGTCGTTACCAAAGAACTTTGAAAGATCAATCGATTGTGCCTGTACCGGGGGGATGGCCAGCGGCAGGAGTAACGATACCAGCATCATCACGCTTGCGATGCTGGCAATCGGCCGCGCCAGGCGACCGCGTATCCATTTGGACATGTACCGGTTGCTCCTTTTCAGGTCATTCCACGAGCCGATCTTACGCGGTTCGGAGACAAGATCATGGTCATCGACTGCCAGGTCCGATTGCTCGGGGAAGAGCATACCGGTGACTCATTGTACCATATTTCGCTCTTGCCGAAAAGGATTCCTTCCGACAATTACCGGGAATATTTAACCTCTGCGCGAAAAAAGCCGCGTGAGAGGTGTTTTCTCCCACCTTTTTGCGTGCAAGGCGCTATTTTGACGCTATTTCGCCGGATGGCTCGTCCCGCGGCGGCGCCGGATGGCCGGTTCCCGTCGCCTGCGGGCAGCGGAATGATCCGGATCAGGGTGTCAATGAGCCGATAGTTACAAAACCCGTCCCGCGCACCAGGCGCCCGATGGCATCCGTGGCCTGGATATCGCACAGGTAGTTGCCGCGCGGCAAAAGGCGTCCCTGGGTATCGCACCCATCCCAGGGAATCGTGTTGATGCCTGCGACCCCGGTCATGCCGACGGAAACGCGACGAAGAATGCGTCCGGTCTGACTGCGAATGGTCACCGTCACCTGCGCCGGCTGTGTCAGCATGAAATTGATTTGCATGTCAGCATGTTCGCCCCGGCCGCGTCCGCGAATCTCGGAAATTAGCAAGGGGTGCGTGCTGGGTGAAATCGTCAAATCAAAGTTCCGCGTCGCGCCGTTCGCCCCCGAGCGGAAGGTATATTGCCGATTCGTATTCAGGTACAGGACCTGTTGCGTTTCATTGTCTTGTAAGGTGGCCTGGCAGCCTTTCGGCAACTGGGCCAGTAATTCGGGCCAACTGATGGTGACATCGGTATTCGGCAAGTTGGTCTCCACGCGCACCGGCCAATGTTGCTCTCCGGTCAACGGCGTGCGGATATCGGCGGCCAGCGTGATGTCCCCGGTGCCGCTGCCCGGACGCGGGAAGGACAACATGACATAATCGCCCAACGGTTTCGGCGGCTTGGGACTGAGCGCGCGATTGCTGCCACCCACATCGGTGGATACCCCAAAATAACTGGCGGCATCGACACGGTCGCCGGCATTGACCGCCAGCCGCACGCGCCATTCCGAACTCGTCGGACCGCGCCGGCTCTTAGCGGACGGGGTTAACGCCGCCACCGCGGAACGGTTGGAGATGAGCATCGTGCAATTCGATCCGGCATAGACCCAGTAACCGTAATAGGGCTGCAAAGCTGTGGTGGGCAGATACTCCTGGCCATTCCAGGTATAGATCTGCGCGCCGACGATGCCCTGATTCTGCGCGTCATTCCAGGACAGCGTCGTGTTGTTGGCCTGCACCTGGCAATCGTAAATATCGACGGTGAAGGAGAAGGGATTCCCGACCAGGTTCCACCCGGCGGTCAGTGGCATCGCGAAGGGCACGCTGAGATTGACCGGGGTGCCTTCCCCCTGCACATACTGCGTGTTATCCAGGTGAATCCAGTAGGCATGCCCTTTGACAATCGGCATCGTACCGGCGCCGGAGTAGAACGTATAGCCTTGCGCCGCGGTATAGCCGGCAACCCGTTTCAGCAATGTGCTGGGCTGCGCGCCGAGGATGGTCGCAACATCCGCGCCATTGAAATCACCCGGCAACGAGAAGAGCGTGGTACCGGGACTGATCGACAGCAACGGCAACATGGCGAAACTGAGATCGGTGACGACATCACCGGCAACCAAATTCAGCGTGCGCGCAACGGTACGCCGTCCTTTGTAGGTCACGCGAATGGTGTAGGACCCCGGATTCAACGAGGCGAAGGTGAAGTTATAATTCACTTGCGCGGTGCCGACCGTGGTGATGTTGAACTGCGAGGGCGTGTTGGGGATATCCGATCCCACCAGGAGGTCGACGGTAGCGCCCCCGAGCGGATTAGCCGTGTCACCATCGAGTACCTGCCCGTAAATCGTGGCCGGTTGGGTGGGTGTCGGCCCTAACATCGTCACCGAAATATCCAGCACCAGACCGTTTTGCGGATCGAACGCCACATTCGTTTTTGTTACCGGCGTAAAGCCCGATCCCGAAACCACCACGGTATAGGTACTCTTGGGCAGATTGGCGAAGCTGTAGTTGCCATTGAGGTCGGTAGTGGTCGACACGTTGGTCGTCGCATCGGATACTTTCACCGTGGCGCTGGGCACCGCCGCTCCGTTCGCCACATTGCTGACTTTGCCCGTCAGTTTCCCGGATACCACTGGCGTGACCGGCGTTTTCGTAAACGCAATATCAACGCGTTTCCGCTCACCGGCGCTCAACTGCGGATCGGGCGTCGCCGCCTGCATATCCGAGTTTTGCGGGTCGGTGGCGACAATATGGTACGTGTCGGACGGCAGATTGTTAAACTCATAATACCCGGTGTCGGAGGAGATCGTCGTCACAGGTTGCGTTAACGAACCGAGCGAGGTCGCCGTCACCGATACGCCATGCACCGGAATCCCGTTGCGGGTAATGAAGCCCCAGATCGCGCAGGTATTGACATCCGTGTAAAGCAGGAAGCGCGTCAGCGTATTATTGGTCACCTTCCCCCCCAGCACCGCGGGACCGAGGTAATACGGATAGGTGTAGGTATGCTGCATGGTGCCGTGATACCCGGCGGCTTTCACGGTCAGCGACGCTTGCCAGCCGGGATGCAATCCTTTGATCACATAATTGCCCATCGCATTTGAGCGCGTGGCGACCGTCCGCGTGCCATCGTTGGCGATGATCAAGGCATCGGCGATCGGCTTCAAACTATTGACCTGGGCCACGGTGCCGGTGAGGGTGCCATCGAGCAACCATTCAATGGTATCCAACGCCGGCCAGTCGCGATAGCGGCTGGAGAGGTGCTCATACCCGAAGCTCCACAAGGTCGTCCGCCCGCTGGGCGTGGCGGCGGTGGAAAGATCATTGGACACCCCGACGATGGGCGGATGCGCCGCCGGGTTGGGGGTATTGCCTTTCCCGTAGTGATTCATATAGAAATCGCCGTATTCCCAGCAGTAGAAGGATGGTTTCGCCGTGCCTACCGGCTCGATCAAGGTCCAGCTACCGTTGTAACTCGGATTATCGTTGATCGGAAAGACATTGTGATTATAAGAATACACCTCGATCGCGGGTCGACCGGCGCCGGTCGGATCATGCTCGTAGACTCCGCCCCCATGCGCGAGTAACGACCCGCCCATTCCCGTCCAGCTTTCCGTGCGGGTATCCGACAACTGTCCGCCATTCCAGCCCCCAAGCAGCGGTAATCCGTTATTCGGATCGGGTGCCGGATAACCACCGGGCGGGGAGCCATAAAAGTGACTGATTAGCGGTTTCACCGGATAGTTAATCAGGGTGGTCAATATCCAACTATCCGAGGCCGAACTATAGTCCGGTTTAGCCACCAGCCCGGGATCCAATTGCGCAAAATCGGGTGTCGGCGCCGTCGTATGTATCTGATATTGCGATAACCCGCTCTCATACCCATAGTGGGGGAAAAGCTGGTTGAACAGCAGCGGTTGGAGCGGATCCATCGCTGCCCCCAGAGTGCTGCGCATAAAGATCGAATTCGTATCGCCGAGATTGGTCAAGCCCCACGGCACATGGGCGCCCATGACAAACAGACGCCCGCCGTTTTGCACGAACGCGCTCAAGCGCGTTTGCACATCCGTCTCCAGAATCGAACCGGAATGGATGCCGGACAAGGGAGCAATCGAAGGGTCCTGCTGCGGCACATTCGCGATAAGCTGGAAATAGGCATGTGGTGAGGCCCAGACCACCAGTTTATCCGCGTGGGGGATATTGGTCGCGGTGCGTCCCAACGTGGGGTCCACACCGGTAGTCATGATCGGCAGATAGCTGCTGAGGATATAATCCGGCACCGGACCACGGCAGAGCAAGCGCCAGACATCCGCGCCGCCGAAGTTCGGCTCTCCCGGCGAAAACGCCGAAGGCAGGGTGTCTTCATACGGCGCATCCTGGGTCGAGCGGTTGGTGGTCATGAAATAATATGGACTGCTCAGATAGATGCCGAACTGGCTGTATTGGAAGACATCCGCCGGCACCCCGGGCAATCCCTGTGACATGAAGCGCTGGCCGTCCGCATAATCATCGACGAACAGAATACGCTTGCCGCCGATAAAGTTTACAATCGTCGAACAGCCGCCGATGTTGTCGAAGCGACGCCGATTGCCGTGCCAGTTGCCCAACGAATCCTGGCCTTGGAAGGTATTGTCTTCCGTGATGATATCGAAATAAAAGTCGCTCGCCACACTCGGCGTCTTCAACTGGCAGGTGAAGATGCCGTCACCATTATGATCGTGCATGCGAATCCAGTAGGGTGATTCGTCATACACCACCGCACCGGAGCGTGGATCGTGCCCTTCCCCATAGACCAGCCCGACCAGTTGATCCATTCCGGGCATGTTCGAGGTGGAGAGATAAAACGGATTCGCATCGCAAAAGAGCGCCGGGTCGCCAGCGGCGGCATAGAAACCGGGGTGATGGCGCACGTCGGTCATCGTCCCGTCGCCGTTCATGCTGATTTCAACATATTGCCGGGTATTCGGGTCCCAGAGCTGGTACTCGACCGGTTGCGTGGTCGCGATGTCCTGAAATGCCGGGGTATCGAGATGGCCGATCCAAAACAGCGGGTCATCACTGGCCGGGGCAGGATCATTATTTAAACCGGTGCGATAATCGGAAGTGGGGATGGAGATGACGTGGTTCACCCCCATCGGATCCAGCACCGCCGGATTGGGATTTTTGATTTGCAGCCAGACGGCGCGAACGCCGGACTGGTGATCGACCACCGGCACGCTGACGGTGATGGTGTTGCCCGGGGCAACGACTTTGCCGGGTGTGCAGGTCGCGGGCGCCAACACATACGGGGCTTCGGAATCCACGCCTGAACCGAGATAGATCTGATACGTACCGCCTTCGAAGGTGGTGGCAAATGCCATCTGGCTGCCTTTGCCGGCCACCACCTGCGGGGCCGCATCGGTCTGCAGGCATTTCAGCGTATCCGGCTGCGCGAAGAAGACCGGTACCGGTGCGTTGCCGGCGCTTTCCTGCCCATAGGGCATCGACCAGATATTGCTGTTGGCGATGGGGTCGCCGGCATCGGTAAACCGGGTGGAGGTAAAGTATAACAACGTACCATCGTAGGAACTGCGGGGTTCGCTGTCGTCGCCCGGTCCGGCAAACGTGGTCAATTGCTGGGTATTGGTCCCATCATTTGGATTGGTTTTGAAGATGCGCCAGGCACCGCCGCGATCCGATTCAAAAACCAGGTCGTTGCCGTTATTGGCGATGGCGGGATGCCGGTTATTCCCGGCATTCGAGGTCAATTGCTGCACTTTGGCGGGGTCCACGGCGCCGGTGGCGGGGATCGGGAAACTGTAGATATCCTGTGATTTGCCACTGACGGCCATATCGAAGAAGACCGAGCGGCTGTCCGGCGGCAGCGACATCGAATTGATCGCCCCCGGGGCGGTATAGATTAAGGTGACAATGGTCGGCGATACATCGGCGGTCAGCGTCTTATACGCCACCTTATTAATCTGATACTGGTTGCCCACCTTCACCACGACATAGAGCGCGGCGCCGTCATTTTGCCAATCGACGGCCAGCACGGAGGCGCCGGGAAACGCCGCCTGGTAACAGGTCAACCCCGAGCCGTCGGCTTTCATGGTAAACAGGTTGCGGGTCGTAGACTGCGTATCGATGCGACCGCTGCCGGGCGCCGCGACGCCATTGGCGGTAAAGGCCAGCATCTCGCCGTTTCGCGACCAGACCGGCAGGCGACAATCCGCCACGGCATGGGTTAGATTAACCAAACCCGGCGTATAGTCGCGTTTGCGACTGCGCTGGCGCTTCCGCTGTGCCAAACCAGCGGTGCGCAATTGATGCGCGGAAGGACCGATAACGGAAGGAGTGACCGATTTGCTGCTTCCGAGCTTCCCCCAGGCGAAGGTTAGTATCGTCATCAATAAGACGACTATACACGCCGCGACGCTGATGCGACGGGCAAACATTGCGATTCCCCGACTGTTCACGGGCACTGCTCCTTCACGTATTCATTGCAAGATCGGAGTTATGAGGACGGGGTCGCGGCAGATGAGAAAAAATCCGCTACACACGACAGATATTATAGCAAGGGCCCCTTCGCTTGGCAAGTACTTCCCTTACCGGGGAACTACGCAAAAGTTCCGTAGTCTTTACGTAAATCCCCCTTACCGGCGATAACAGCCTTTTCAAAACTATTCTCCACAAGCCATCAACCTCCTCTTTCGGTACTCGCTAACTTGTGCAAGGGATTATTCCCGGGCTGTCGGACTTGCCGGAGGCATTGAACCCAACCCCTGACACCGTTTTATACGTTGTCTGAGGATTGCGCGTATTTGTCCGAGATTACTCTTTCCGCGGCAAATGGCACATGGTAGAGTAGCATGCAGTTATGACTCAGCCGGCGACAGGTGGATATCAGAATACGGACCCTGTCTTGCTCCCGCTCGCGTCTTTTCTCGACGAGCAGGCGGACGAAATCGTGCAGCGCGCCGAACGCGCGTGGGAAACCACCATCCTGCTGTTTTCCCTCTTGACGCGCGTCCAGCGTGAACAGATTCGTCGCCTCGCGCAGAACACCATCAGCGTGTGGGCGATCCGTCTGCGCCAGGACCCGACGTATGCGCGGCGGGTATATGAATTGGGACAGGAATGGGGTGAACAGGCGGCGGGATGGGAACTGCACGTCTACTCCTTTACCAAGGCCGTCGATATCCTCGCCACCACCGCCTGGGAATATCTGGCCACCTTCTATCCGACGGCGCAGTTGTCCGCGCCGACCGTCTTTTTCCTGGCGCACTCACGCGACCAGGTACTCGACGACTTGCGCGTACCGCTACTGTCCACCTACCTGCAAAAGCGCGAAATCGAGTTGGAGCAGACGCAGTTTTCGCTGCAAGGCGAACTGTCGCTGCCGGGTCGCTCGCTGCTGCTGGAATTGGGCAATCGCTTGCAAGCCAACCTCACCCAGCTTATTCCCAACTGGATTGAACGTGTCCGTCAGGCGCCCAGCGTGACCCCGGCAATGGAAGAACTGCTGGAACGACGGGGCGGCGCCCTGGTCGATCTGCTGCTGACGCTGCTGCAATCGCCCACTGCGGAAACCGGTGCGGCCAGCCTGTCCAACGTGCGCGATATCGGCCTGGAAAGCGCGCAGGCCGGCGTCTCCTTCCAGGAGATGTTCCATGCGCTGCAGCAACTACGCCCGATCTTGTGGGATATGGTCTACGAAGTGTATCGGCGCGAGCAATACTGGCATCCGGCGGAGTTCATTGAGGTATTGGCGCGCCTGCATCTCCTGCTCGATCTCTTTTCCGAAGGGATTGGCCAGGCATATTTGCGGCAGAAAGAGATGATTATTCAGGAGCAGGCGGAAGAACTGCGCAAACGCGACTTGAATCTGGCGCGCGAGATGTTGGAAAGCCTGCTCCCGAGTAAGCAACTCCAGTTGCCGCACACCGATCTCGGCGCGGTCTGGCTGCCCGCGCGCGAAATTGGCGGCGACTTTTACGATATCTTTGCGGTCGATCAAGACGATGTGATGATCCTGCTCGGTGATGTGTCGGGCAAGGGCATTTCTGCCGCGCTATTGGTGAGCATGGTGAAATATGTGGTCAAGGCGAATGCCCCCTTGCATAGCTCGCCGGCGGCATTATTGACGGTGGCTAACCGGCTGTTTTATCAGGACATGGGCCCGGAGTTGTTTGTCACCATGTTTGCCGCCCGGTATACGCCCGCCACCGGCAAACTGCTCTATACCAGCGCCGGACACGATCCCTGCTATCTGTGCCGCGCGGGCACGAGCGCGCGCTTGCTCAGACTGCCCAGCCAGGGCCCGGTATTGGGTATCTTCCCGGAGATCACCCTGCGCGACCGGCGCCTGTGGATGCAGCCGCGTGATGTGTTGCTGCTCTATACGGATGGCCTGGTCAATATCAACTGTCCGGATAAACGCCCGGTATCCGGACGCCGCCTTTGCCGTTTCCTGGACGAACATCGTTCCATGCGCGCCCAACCGCTGGCGCAGGAATTGGTGCGAGAAACGATCGGTGTCTGCGACACCTTCGACGACATTACCGTGGTGACGCTCAAACGGGAAGGAGACGCCAGGCATGCCTGAAAATCTGCTGCCCTCCTCCCATCGGATCGCTTTCTCCTTCCCGGCAGACGTGACGTCCATTGCCGAAGTTCGTCATCTCATTCTCTCGGAAGCCCGGACGCTGCCGTTTTCCGTCGAGGAGTTGGATGATATCGCGCTGGCCGTATCCGAGGCGTTCACCAATCTGGTGCAGCATGCCGGCGACTACCGGATCCGCGGAGTCTGCGAAATCAACCCGCGCCAGTTGGAAGTGCGCTTTGAAATCGAATCGAGTGCCTCAAAACATATCGAGCGGACGCAACTGCCGAATGGCCTCTCGGTGGGTGGGCGCGGCATTCCACTGCTGCATCTGCTGATCCCGATGGTCGAAATCCGTCACCTGGCGGATGGCGTGACGGAATTACGGTTGGTCAAACCGGTCTCCGCCATCCAGGAGGAACACTGATGAAACGTATTCTGGTCGTGGAAGACAATGCCGAGTTAAGCAAACTCCTGGAGCTGATTTTGCGCCGGGCCAATTATGATGTCATGCCGGCGGCCGATGGCCTGGATGCCGTGGCGAAATTTCAACAGCAAATGCCGGATATCGTGCTGCTGGACATCATGCTGCCGAATTTAGACGGCTACCAGGTGTGCGCGCGTATTCGCGAACTCAACAAAGAACTACCGGTGATCATGCTCTCCTCGCTCGATTCGCCGTTGGACATCGAACGCAGTCGCGACAGCGGCGCCACCGATTACCTCACCAAACCATTTGATAAAGAGAATCTGCTGCAAATTATCGCGAAATATACCGAATAACCTGGTCGACTATTTGCTCCCTGTTACAGAACCCTGACGGTCATAACCATGGCTCTGTTCGGACGTCAATAAACCTGCTAATATGCCGCTATGTCAGCGAAACCATCGGATGGCAAGCCTCATAAAGCGACACCGGCAGATCAGGGGCAGGCCGGCGACGAACTGACCGATCATCGCTCCTTGGGAGGGATGCATGGGTCGGTGGCCGTGCCGGCGGCGAAGGAGCACTGGTGGCGGCAATTGCTCGCGTTTATCGGCCCGGCCTGGCTGGTGAGCGTGGGTTATATGGACCCGGGCAACTGGGGCACCGACCTGCAAGCTGGCGCGCAATTCCAATATGGCCTGCTGTGGGTGGTTGCGCTGGCCAGTTTGATGGCTATCTTCCTGCAGATTTCGGCGGCGCGGCTGGGTGTGGTGACGGGAAAAGACCTCGCGCAATGCTGCCGTGACTGGTATCCCTCCTGGTTGCGTTGGCCGAACTGGTTGCTTTGCGAACTGGCGATCACGGCCACCGACCTGGCCGAATCGCTGGGCAGCGCGGTGGCGATCAACCTGCTCTTCCATATTCCGTTGCTGTGGGCGCTGATCATCACCGCCTTCGACGTGATCCTGCTGCTGACCCTGCGCAACCTGGGCATGCGGATGATCGAGGCGATCGTGGCCGTGCTGGTGTCCACCATCGCGGTCTGTTATTTTATCGAAATCTTCGTGCTGCCGCAGACGCATCCGGACTTCCTGCTGATCGGGCATGGACTGATTCATCCCGAATTCCATACGCATGGCCTGCTGTTTGTCGCCATTGGGATCATCGGGGCCACGGTGATGCCGCACAATCTCTACCTGCACTCGGCGCTGGTGCAGTCGCGCAAGTTTCAAAAGGATGAAGCCTCGGTCAACAAAGCCATCCAGTTCAATACCATCGATACCTCCGCCTCGCTGGCGATCGCCTTTCTGGTGAACGCGGCGATCCTGGTGCTGGCCGCGATGGTCTTTTATGGACATCAGAGCGTGAAAGTGCCCGGCGGCGAGACTGTCACCTTCTCCGCCAACAGCGACTGGATCCGCATCGCCTACCTCACGCTGGCCCCGCTGCTCGGGACCGCCGTCGCCAGCACCCTGTTCGGCGTCGCACTGCTGGCCAGCGGGCAGAGCAGCACCATCACCGGCACGCTGGCCGGGCAGGTGGTGATGGAAGGCTTCATGCATTGGCGCATGCTGCCCTGGGTGCGCCGGCTGATGACGCGCCTGATCGCGGTGATGCCTGCGATCCTGATTATCGCCATCCGCGGCAACAGCAGTATCACCGACCTACTGACGTTGAGCCAGGTGGTGCTGGCGCTGCAATTGCCGTTCGCGATGTTCCCGCTGCTGCAATTCACCTCCAGTCGTCAACGCATGGGCAAATGGAAAAGCGGCTGGTTCCTGCTCATCGCCGGCTGGGGCAGTGCCCTGCTGATCACCGCGCTGGATATCTACGGCCTGCCCGACGCCCTGCGCTCCGCCTGGCAGGTGATTAGCGGGCATTAAATCTTTTTTAACAGGATATACAGGATAAGAAGGATGATGTGTCGGTCAGGAATATGGATTGCTCGTTTCCTCGTTCAGATATCTCTGGCGCGCGAGCGGGTACGGGGACGATTTATCCCCCCCGTATCCTTATTATCCTGCGCATCCTGTGAATAACAATGAGGTCGCCATGTATGAAACGATGCTGATCACGCTCGATACCACGGCCAGTGACCGGACGATTATCGAGCATATCAAACCGCTCGCGGCATTGCTGCACAGCCATGTGGTACTGCTGCACGTAGCCGACGGCTGGGCGGCACGGCAATTCGGCGCCGACGCCATCAGCCCGGAGGTGACGCACGATCAGGTATACCTGGAGCAAGTGCGCATGGAGTTCGAGGAGGCCGGCATTCCGGCGACCGCCGAATTAGCCTACGGCAGCCCGGCCGAAGAGATCATTCGCTGGGTCGATGCCCACCCCCCCGATCTGATTGCCATGGCCACCCACGGCCACAAATTCGTCGCCGAAATTTTCCTCGGCGAAACCGCCTCACGCGTGCAGCACCGAGTAAGCGTACCGGTGTTGCTGTTGAAAGTGCCGAAGCAGGAGTAAGACCTGTCGGGAGTGAGACAACCCGTTGGCAGTGAGCCACGTAGCCGCATCGGAGTGGCGTATTGGCAGCCTGAAATATCATGGATTGTTACTTTGAACGGCAGTGAGTGAGGATTAGAGGATGGCGATCATCATCGGAAAAACTGGAAAATCCGCGAGGATGCTGGCGGAGAAGCGAGAAAAGGTCAGAAAATTCACCCTTCTGACCGTTCTCGTGATGATACCCTTGTTATTCATGGTTTATTTATGGCTCAACCACCAGGTTCATGGGTTTGTTGCTTCTACTGTTCTTTTTGTTCTAATGGTTATAGTTTATAAATTTCTTGACCGGTATGCCTGCGAACGGGATCGTCACTTCCGAAAAGGTATTCTCAACGCTGAGCAAGGAGCGCTTGGTGAAGATGCAGTCGGCAAAGTGTTAAATTCTCTGCCAAATAACTTCTATGTCGTCCATGCACTGGCAAAACTCAACGGAGATATCGACCATATCGTGGTCGGTCCGACGGGTGTATTCGTTATCGAAACAAAAGCCAACAAAGGTCATATAACGACGGATGGCAAAAAGCTCTATATTAATGGATTTCCTCCCGAGAAGGACTTTCTCAAGCAAAGCAAACAAAATGCCTTTTGGATACATGATGTTTTAAAGAATATTCACGAGATTAAGCTCTGGGTAACGCCGGTACTTGTCTTCACCAGCGCTCAGGGGAATCTGAATCGAAGAATAAGCGGAGTGCAGGTCGTCAACCAGACTGAGCAGCTCAAGCAGGCAATATTGCGTGCACGAAAAACCGATGTACCGATAGAAATAGTAGTTAATCTGCTGATGCAAAAGATGGGAATCAGTGGGTAAGTGGGATTTTGTAAGATGTGAATATTGCATCATGTCGACGCACCCAGTCTTTTTGTCTGAACCTTGATGAGAAGGATTGCAGGATGACCTTGATTCCAAAAATCACATAATCAGATAATCACACGAATCATAGTTCCAGATAAAAATCAAGGTCATCCTGCAATCCTTCCCATCAAGGTTCCGACAACGCCCCGGTTACGGCAAGTCATCCTTCACTACTTTTCCCGCCGGGTTGCGCGGGAGGGATTCCAGGAAGGTCAGGTAGGTTGGCACTTTGTAGGACGGCAGGTGGTCGTAGCAGTGCTGTTTGATCTCACGCTCGGTGAGGGTGGGATCGGCGGGGACGAGGTAGGCTTTGATTAACTCGCCGAGGTGGACGCGGACGCCGGTGGCGGGAACGCCTTTGACGGCGGCTTCGCGCACTTTCGGATGCGCGGCCAGCACGGCTTCCACTTCGGCGGCGAAGACGTTTTCCCCACCGACGATGATCATATCCTTGCGGCGCCCGCGAATGTAGCAGAAGCCGGCGTCATCCACGCAGGCGAGATCGCCGGTGCGAAACCAGGCGCGGCCGTCGATCTCATCCAGCGCGTCCTGCAGGCGTTCCGCTTGGCGATAGTAACCGGGGATCACTTCCTCACGCGCGAACAGCAACTCACCGACTTCGCCGGGCGGCAGCGTGCGGTTGTGTTCATCCACCACAATCGCTTCGACGAAGGGCAACAGGCGACCGATGGAATCGGGGTGCGCTTCCACGTCTTCATTGCGCAATACGTGGGTCATGCTGATCGTTTCGGTGAGGCCGAAGAAGTTATGCAGCGCCACGCCGGGGAAGCGCGCGCGTAGCGCTTTGACCGCCGGCACCGGCATCGGTGAACCGGCATAGGCCATCACCCGCAGCGACGACCAGTCGAATTGATCGACTTTCGGTTGCGCGAGGATCATCTGAAAGACCGACGGCACGCTGAGGAAGGTGGTGATGCGCTCACGCTCGACCAGCGCCAGCAGCGTTTCCGGATCACTGGAGGCGGTAATGATCACCGGCGCCTGCTGGTAGGCCGCGGTGGGCAACGAGCTGTAAAGCGCGGTGCAGTGGAACATCGGATTGACCAGCAGGTGAACGTCATCGGGACTGAATCCGTGCGCGTTGATGGCGGCGGCGACGTTGAACATGAGGTCGCTGTGCCGCATCATCGCCCCTTTCGGCGTCGAAGTGGTGCCGGAGGTGTGCATGATGATCGACAGGTCGTCGGTCGCCAGCGGCGGCAAGTCCGCTCGCGTCAACGCCGGTCCGTCCGTTTCGGCGGCAATGGTCAGCACGGGGATTGCCGAACCGTCCATCGCCTGCCGCACGGTTTCCGGTTCCTCGCCGGCGCGCAGGCAGAGCAGATCCGGCTGGACGGTAGCGAAAATGCCGCGCAAACTCTCCGGCTTCAGCCAGGTATTGAGCGGCACGATTACCCCGCCCAGCGCCTGCACCGCCCAGTAGAGCAGGAAATATTCCAGGCAGTTCGGCAGATACACCGCCACTTTGGGCCGGGGTTGTCCCGCCGTGGCGCATATCGCCGCCGCCAGTTGCATCACCCGCGCGTCGGCTTCCGCATAACTGAGCCGTCGCGCGCCCTCGACCACCGCCAGCCGCGCGGGCGCCAGTGCCACCGCTTCCTGCCAGCAATCGCGAGTGGTTTCCAGCGTGGGACGATAGACCGGCAGCGCGGTGGTAGCCAGCAACTTCTCCAGCACCGGCTGAATCACGTCCGCGACATAGCGATTGCCATAGGCATTCGGGTGATTGGAATCGCTCCAGCAACGCCGATCACCGATGATGCGCTCCTGGATATTGGCCAGGTGCGCGCAACCATGCTTCGCGGCGACCGCGGCTTCCAGTTGCCGATAATTCGCCCCGCGCTCGTCGGTGCCGCCTTGTTTCGCCACATAGTTGCCGGCGGCATCGCGGCAGGGACCGAAGACCCCCAGCACGACCGCCCACGCGCCCGTCTGTTGGATGCGCGTGATGAAGCGATCGAGGTCTCTTCCCCACGCGGTATACGGCCGCTCATTGCGCCACCAATCATTCGCGCCCAACTCGATGAGCACGACATCCGGTTGCTCTTCCAGCACCTCATGCGTGAGCCGCTTGCGCGCATCGACAAACGTCTCGCCCCCCACCCCGCGATTGATAAACTGGTGGCCGGGAAACCGCGCCTGCAAAATATCGCTGAATCGCCCCCCGACGCCCCCACACGCGGTTAAACTGTCGCCGAAACAGATGATTTTCATACGAATTACCCTTCAAATACCGTCCAAGCCAGTTCGTAGTAGCATCAAGAAAAGTGTTTGGAAGGGTGTGAGCGAAGCGAGCCCCGCTTGCACCACCTCTCGTTCAGCGGGGCTCGCTTCGCTCACACCCTCATAAGAAAGTGTCTATTCTTGTCTAGCGTGCTGCGCGTGGCCCCCATCCCGGCCCTTCCCCCGCTGTGGCAGGGGAAGGGCCGGGATGGGGGCCACGCGCAGCGTGTAGGCCGAGATAATAGCCCTGGTGGTAACTTTCTTACCACTCAACCCCGGTACCGCCGGGTTGGGGACTTCCACACATAAATTCTGGACTTTGGGACTGGCTCTATATATAAGGTATCCCAAATGCGTCTTTTCGCTACGCCGGTACCGCCCCCAACACCAGATCGCATAAACGATGCACATTGGCAGGGGAAATCTCCCCGCGCAAGATCGCGTCCGCCGCTTGCCCGAGCAATCGCTCGCGGATATCTTCCGGGGTCAGCGGCTCTCCGTCGAACAGGTAAGCATTTTTTTCGCAATAGTCCCGCAATTTCTGCAGACTGCTGGCGCGAAATCCCGTGATTTCCTTATTCTCCAGCGCGGCGATCAATGCCTTCGCCTCCCAGTTAAGCTTCTCCGCCAGCAGGGGGATTTTTTCGCGGAAGGTCTCGGTAGTGAGAATTTCAGCTTCCACGATCGCCTGATATGTCAGCGGCTTGCCACGATCCTCCTGCCAGTGCGCTTCCATCTGCCCCAGCAAGAAAAATAGCGTGCGTGCTTTGCTGGCCGCCACCTTACCGAGCAAACCATCCACCAGCGCGCTCAGATGCGGACTGCAGAGTTGCCCGCCGGTGGTAATGCCGGCTTCCAGCAGTTGTTTCAGCCGCACATTATCATCTACCACGTACCAAACATGTGCGCCGGCCGCGCCGACGGTGGTGAAATCGATCCGCGAAACGCCGAGAGCGATCCCATAGGCGTCGTGGCTCAAGCCGGCGGGATCGGGGATGACTGGACGATCGAGGGATGGCACGTCGAGCACGCGCTCGGGTGAGGTTTCGCCCAGATCGATCTCCTTTATCTTCACCCCTTCCAGCGCCGCCTGTGCCCGCCAGCGTGCCAACTCCGCCGGTTTGCTGGTGAAGTAGAAGACTTGCCGTCCTGCCTGGCAGATGCGCAAGGTCGCGGTGACGATAGCCTCCTCGCGCAGCGGATCGCTGCTGGCCAGCACCTCATCCAACAACAGCGGCAGCTTCACTCCGCCTTCGCGCTCCTCGACAAACGCCACCCGCACCGCCATCAGCAACTGCACGCGCGTGGCGCTGGAGAGCTGATCGAGCGGGCGCTCGATCTGATCGGTTTCATCGCGGGCGCTAAAGGTCTTGCCCAGCCGATCCATCTGCAAGGTATACCGCCCGCGGGTAAATTCGACAAAGAGCGCCCGCGCGCGGTGAAACACCTTCGGCAGCGTCTCATCCCGCAGTTGTTTCTCCAACTCGCCGGCGAGATACCACCCGACCGAGGCATGCAGCGTCTCTTCCAATCGGCGCTGCAAACGAGCCACTGCACGGTCGCAGGCGTCGCGCGCCAGTTCGCAGGCGGCCTGCTCCTTGGCGGCGCGAATTTGCTGCTCGCTGGTGGCTTTTTGCTCGATCAGCCGATCTTTACCCTCGGCGCTGGCTTTCGCGGCGCGTTGTTGCGCGGCCAGTTCGGTTTCGTCGGTAGCCAGCAACGCGACCCAATCCGGCCACCGTCCGGCCTGGCGATTGAGTTCTTCCCGCACCGCCCTGGCGTCCAGCCACGTTTTCTTCGCCTGCTCATAACGTTCGCGCTGGGGGAGCAACGCGTCCAATCGCCGCTTCGCCTCTTCCACCTCGACATCCCAGCCCAGACGTGCCAGCAGTTCGCTGCGCTGTAGCAGCCACTCGGTCCGGTGGCCGGCGTTCTCGTCGCGTTGCCGGGCAGCGTTATCTTCATCTTTCTGCGCCAGTTGATATTCCTGGTAGCGCCGCGCCAGTTGTTCCAAATGGTCGCTCAACTCTCCGCTGTTGCCGGCGACCGGACACTCGAAAGCCGTTAACACGGCATTCGCCGACGTCAGGCCGTGCTGAATCTCCTGCTCAAGTCGCGCGATTTCCTCGGCCGCGCACTGTTTTGCCGTGCATTCGCGCCGCCAATCGATTAAATGATTGACCAGGACATAGAGTCCGGTGGCGCCTTGCTGCATGACGCGCGCGGGGTCGATCTTCAGCAACGCGGCCACGCGGTCACGCTCCGCGTTGAGTTCGGTTTCCCGGGCGCGAATCGCCTCCTCTTCCGGCAGCAATTGGCGCCGTTTCTCCTCGATACGTTCCGCCAGAGTCAGGGCGACGATGCGTTCCCGCAAGTCGCGCAGCAAGCGATTGACCTCATTTTCCTCCCAGACCGACGGTCGGGGAAGCTCTCCGGCATAACTATCCTGCACGTCGGCGCGCGTGCGCGACGGCGTCACCGGCTTTCCCGCCCGGAGATACCAACCCACCAGCGCCAGCCCCCCGCACAGCGCCAGCCAGCCGAAGAGCGATTGATTGACGATGCCGGCCAACACGCCGCATAACATCACCGCGACCCCGATGCCCAGCACCCAGCGGGACGGTCCGGCGATTCCCGCGCCGGCCGCCAACCATTCCCGCAAGCGTCGCTCCGCTTCCTCGATATCCAAGCGAGCGGTGTGCTCCTCGGCAGGCTTGAGGCTGTCCAACCAGCGCAACTGCGTCGCGTGCGCCTCCCGCTTGGTGGCGAGTTCCACCGCGCCTTTCATCAACGTTTCCAATACAGAGAGCACCGTCGCGTCCAGCGGGTCGGCATACACGGCGGGGTCTTGTCCACCGAGATGGCGATAGGCTTCCTGTGCAGATGTCTCGGCGCGCTGCAGTTCTTTGCGTGCCGCCCGCAGTTCATTTTCGGCTTTGCCGATCTCTTCCAGCAACGATTTGGCCGCCGATCGGCTGGTTTCCAGGGGCGCAATCTCGACCAGCCGCGTCTGCAGCCGGCGTGCCGTTGCGTTGGCGATCTGGCGTTCCGCATCGGTACAATTTTTGTCCGCCAGCTCGATCTGCGCGGTCAGGCGGTTCAACTCGGTCAGTTCATTGCCGTTCAACGTCGCGAATTCGGTGGGAAATTGCGCCAGCGCGTCCGCGTATTCCCCTTCCTTGCGCTGCTGTTCGCGATATGCCAACGCATGCGTGAGCTGCTCCAACCGCGCTTGCGCGGCCTGGGCTTCCTCGATTTGCCGAATGATCTCCGGCAATCCCTGCTCGATCTCGCGGATCACCTGCTCGCTCGCCAGCGCCTGCTGGAATTGCTGCTGGGCCTTGTCATAGTCTGCGGCGCGATTTTGCCGTTTCACTTCCATATAATGCAGGTCGTTCTTCGCGCGGGTGAAATCCACCCCGCCGCGCGCCTGGTTCAGGATCATCTCGGCGAAATCCTGCCCCTTTTCTTCGACGGCCAACAACTCGTGCTGCGCCAGCATATAGCGACGACGGCTTTCCGGCACGTCGAAGAAGGGCAAGGGGAGCGCGGGATCGTCTTGCCGAGTGCCGGAATAGAGATACTGTCCGGTACGATCGCCCAGCGCAATCTCGGCGGTCAAATATGTCGCGGGGTTGCCGGTCGGCCACAACAGCGCCTGGATCGCGCGCGCGGTAGTGGTCTTCCCGGAGGCGTTGGGACCGAAGACGATATTGATGCCGTCGCAAAACGTCATCGGCTTCAACGCGCCGTTGCGGAAGCCCGGCGTTTGGAGAATAGTCAGCGCGCGAATAGACAACTGCTCACTCATGGCGCTGCCTCCATTTGCCGCAGCAACACATCGAGCAAGCGCCGGCATTCCGTCGCCAGCACCTCCGCTGCCGCCGGGACATCGTCCTTCACCTCCGCCAGGTTGAACGCCGGCATATTCAGCGTTTGCCGCACCACTTCGCCGGCGCCATGGAGAAACGCCGCGGCTTGCTCGTTGGTCTCCCCTTCTTCCAGCGCCAACAGGATGCCGGCCAACACGGCCACCGGCCCCCCATGCTCGCGGCGCAGTTGCCGTAAGTCGTATGCCGGCCGCACGCCGGACAGCTCGATGCCGTCGAAATACATATTATCGGGATAGAGCCGCGGCTGCGCGTTCAGCAGGTTTTCGCGATTTTCATACAGGACATTCAGCGCATCGGTGCGCCCGGTGAGGGTGACGCGGATGGAAAGCCGGGGTTGATACTCACCGGAACGGTATCTTTCGCGCAGGCGATCCAACTCCGGTTGCAGCCAGGCGATCAGTTCGTCTGCTTCGGTGAAGCCGTCCATGGAAACCACGATGGCATCATACGCCACACTGGAGAGCGGGATTTGTTCGACTTGCACCACCTGGTTGCCGGCGAGTTCCAGCAGCCAGGGGCCGTGGATGCCCGGCTCACCCGGATCGAGCGCCTGTGGAGAGCCCGGGTTCAGGATAAGCGGGGCACCAGCGAGTATTTCCGGCGCGTGAATATGACCGAGTAACCAGCAATCGACGCCGGAAATCCGCCTTAGCGCTTCAACGTTCGAGGCGGCGTATTTATCCGTGGTGTTGTGGTAATCGGTGTGCGCCAGCGCCAGCAAAGGGCGATCGGAATGCGATGACGGGGCAAGCTCCGCGAGCGGGAGTTCACGGACATTGCTGTCGGAGTGCGACCAGCCGATCAGCGAGACCTGGGGGGCATGTTCCGGCCATTCGACTTGTTCCCAGCCGCCATCATGTCCCAGCAAGTGGACCGGATATTTCGAGCTTTTCACTAACCGGCGCAAGACCTGGGCATCATGATTGCCCGCCACGCAAAAGACGGCGATCTGCTTCGCGGCCAATCGCGCCATGCCGGCTTCGAACGATCCCATCGCCTCGTATGGATTGCTTTTGTCATCGGCGATATCGCCGCTCAGCAGCACCAGCGACACTTCCCGCGCGATGGCGCAATCGACCACGCGCTGCCAGGCGCGCCGGACGGAATAATCGCCGATCTCCTCGCCATCCTGCGTGCATTTGCTGGATACGCGCCCCAGATGCAAATCGCCGGTACAGAGGACCCTGATATGAGGCATCACGCCCCTCCCACCGGTCACTCTACCACTCGGATGGCGGGAAGGCAAGAGGTGTGGGTCGACACACAAGCTCCGGAAGGCGCGTGACCCCCATCCCCAACCCTTCCCCCGCTGCGGCAGGGGAAGGGAGTACCAAATCCGTTGACCTGCTCCCTTCCCCTGCCGCAGCGGGGGAAGGGTTGGGGATGGGGGCCACGCAGTAGACTTTACATGGACCCAATAGGTGTCGGAGTATGGGAGTACGGGCGGTTGCATCCTGCATCCAGCTTCCTGTATCCTGCAGGTGCCAATTTTCGCGCAGAGGAGATCGCGTGATGTCACGTCCGAAGATCATGGTGATTGGTTCGACGAATACCGATATGGTGGTGGATCTGCCGGTGTTGCCGGTAGCCGGCCAAACGGTGCTGGGGGGACGCTTTCGGCTTACGCCGGGGGGAAAAGGGGCCAATCAAGCGATGGCGGCGGCACGCGCGGGAGGGGCGGTGACATTCATCACCGCGTTGGGCGATGACACCTTCGGCGTGGAAAGCCGCGAGCGTTTTACGCGGGAAGGCATCGATACCGGGAAGATTGTCACCTGCGCCGGCATGCCGTCCGGGGTGGCGCTGATCATGGTCGATACTCACGGCGAGAATCTGATCGCGGTAGCGTCCGGCGCCAATATGGCCTTGACGCCGGAGCGACTGCAAGCCGTGCTGCCGGACTTCCATGCGGTGCCCGTGCTGGTGATGCAACTGGAAATCCCGCTGGAAAGCATTATCCTGGCCGCGGAAGCAGCGGCGGCGCAAGGCAGCACGGTGCTGCTCAATCCCGCCCCGATGCCGCCCGCCGGTCTGCCGGACACCTTGCTGCGCCATGTCGATATCCTCACTCCGAATGAAGGCGAATTGCGGGAGTTAGCCCCCGGCGCCAAGTCGCTCGAAGAAGTCGCCACACAAGTGCGGATGCGCGGCCCGAAAATCGTGGTGGTGACACAGGGAAAACACGGCGCAACCGCCTTCACCGCCGACGGAACCACCCACCTTCCCGCCGTCACTGTCCCGACCGTCGATACCGTCGGCGCCGGCGACTGCTTCTCCGGCTGCCTGGCCGTGGCGCTGGCGGAAGGCCGACCACTGCCCGCTGCCCTGCGCTTCGCCATCACCGCCGCCGGCCTCAGCACCACTCGACCGGGCGCGCAGGATAGTATGCCGACGCGGGACGAGATCGAGGAGTTTTTAGGCCCTTAAGCCTTTGAAAATCTGATAAACAACAAGGTGTCAGTCTGGCCGATCGTAATAATGATCGACCAGACTGACACCTGACACCTATCATTCGATACGAATTGTAGGCAAGGCTCACGTTAGGGGGTATCCCGAACGGTGACCGACCTTATCTCTGTCTTCCGCTTACCCCAGCGCGCGTTCCAGCGCCGGGTGCTTGAGTTGCGCTTGCACGTCTTCCCAACTGGCGCGGGCATTGGCCGGGGTGAAATCCGGCCGGAAGCCGAAGTCGAGATAGAGCTTGATGGCCGCGAGGCGATTGGCGGAGGTTTGCAGGAAGCAGCGATCGTGCCATTGCGCCATGGCGATCAGGGCATACGACATTGCCGCTTTTCCGAGGCCTTTGCCTTGCGCGGAAGGCCGCAGGCAGACCCAGTGGATGCGGCCAATCTCGTCGCCGCGGAAGTCGCGGGTATACCAGGCGCTGATGGTGCCGATGCCGCGCCCGCCGGGATCGGTCACGATGAAGCAACGCCACTGAATCGCCTCAATATCATCGCCGAATTCATCGAGAAACATGGTGTCGGTGATCTGGAGATACGGCTCCGCGTCACGCTGGATGTCCGTCCATAAGCCGATGTCCTGGATCGTCATTGGGCGGATGCCATAGCCGGTTGGGAACGGCACGACGGGAATATCCTGCAAGTCGGGGCGAATCATCAAAAACGAATCGTCATGCGGCCAGGGTGGCGGCGGCATTTCAGCCATTCCCTGCCGGGCGCGGAAGAGCCGGCGGACGGTCGCATAGGCGGCTTTCCGGTGACGCTGCCGGGTGAGCACCCCGAACGGGCTGACAAGCAGGCCATGGTGAAAACGCCCCGCATCCCAGGCGTGATCGGCCCAGCACCAGATCGTCGTGCCGCAGAGATACGGGGCAGCGAAGGCGGAAAACTCCTGCTCGATCACCTGCGCCTGCACCTCCTCGCCCATCGCCTGGTCAACGGTGCCGGCCAACGCACTGTAGCCGAATTCACTGATCAAAATCGGTTTTGCCGGAAAGCGCGCGTGCAAGGCCGCCAGCTCGTCGCGCCACACCTCGGCGACGCGGCCTTCGGTGAACGCGGGGGTCACGCCGCGGCGTTCCCAGTCGGTGCTCGGATACCCGTTCACGCAGATCACGTCATCCTCCGCGAAACTGGGATGTGCCTGCCAGTGGTTGCTCACATGCACGCACAAACGGGTGGGATCGAGAGTTTTCGCCCGGCGGATCAACGCTTGATTCCCTTCGGCGACTTCCGGGACATATTCATTCGTTTCGTTGCTCACCGACCAGAAGATCACGCTGGGATGATTGAAGTCACGCGCGATCATCGCCTCCAACTGGCGGCCGGCGGAGGCAACGCGGGCGGCATTGGTGCGCCGGCCTTCGTCCTCGTCGTTCCAGAAATAGAGCGGAATCTCGGCAAAGACCAACAGCCCCAACTCATCACACAGCGCCAACTCCGCCGGATGATGCGGATAATGGCAGAGACGCACGAAGTTGGCGCCGGCGTCTTGCATCATCTCCAAATCGCGGCGCGTGGTCTCCACATCGACCGCCATCGCAGTGTGCGGTGAATCCTCGTGTCGATTGAAACCGGTCAGAAAGATGGGTTGGCCATTCAACCGTAATCCCGCCGGGGTGGCGTCGATACGGCGAAAGCCAAAGCGCGTTTCGCGGCAATCGATCACCGTGTCTCCCAACTTTAACCGGGCAACCGCGTGATACAGCACCGGTGTTGCGGGTGACCAATTGGTTGCACCGACAATTATACCCGTCACGGTAACCTGCGCTGTCTCCCCCGGCGCGATATCACCCGCAGCGGTCTCCACTTGGGCGACGGAAGTGTGTTGCGCGTCGTAAATCGTGACTTCGACAGTCGCGGTTACCGGCAACGTGCGCGTGTTGCGAATACCAAGGCGACAGGCAAACTGTCCTCCGGATTCCGACGGCGCAGCGGTGATTTGCAGCTCGTCGAGAAAGAGGCGATCCGTCGTGGAGAGCGTCACTTCGCGCAGAATGCCGCCGTAACCGCGCCATCCCACGTGCATTCCCGGCACGTCGCCGGCATGGTGGGCGTTATCGACCGCGACAACGAGGAGATTTTCCCCATCAAAAATGGCGGTGTCCGTTATTTCGAACGCGAACGGCAAAAAGCCATCGGCATGCTCACCGAGCAGTTGCCCGTTCAACCACACCTGCGCGCGATAGTTGACCGCTTCGAAATGCAAAACAATGCGTCGCCCGTGCCAGGCGTCCGGCACCCGAAACGTCCGGCGATACCAGCAGCGACCCACATAAAAATCGATATCCGGACATCCCGCTTCGAACACCGACGGCACCCGCGTCTCGCGCCAAAGGTGGGCATCGTAGTCAAACGCGTGAAATCGCCGTTGTTCGCCGTCGGCGGCTGGATCGGGAGAGAAGCGCCAGACGCCATCCAACGACAGGTCAGCGCGAAGTTCGTTGGTCGCGGCAGGGGTGTGGGGTTGAGGCAGCATGATTTGACTCCTGGCGTAAATGTATGCCTGGGAGCGCGGGCGTCTCGCTCGCTTTGCCTGAGTATTCGCGAGGTCGAAGCGAGCGAGACGTCCGCGCTCCCAAGCAGTAAATTCGCCAGGCTTAAACGGCAACCTCTTCGCGAACAAGCACCGGTAGGTGCGGACGAACGTGGCGCGCGGGAGTGGCAAGGGCGCGTTCGGCGGGCCAGCCTTCGCGCAGGCGTTCCAGCAGCGTGGCGCGCGAGACGACGCAACGGGGATCGCGCACCCAAACCGCCAGCGGTTGCGTCTCCCCGAAGGCGGTGAGCGTCGGCATGTGATTGAACGGCGAGGTGGTGAGCGCATCTTCCAGGTGCCAACCGGACGTCAGGCGGGCGGTCAGCGTGGCCGCGGAGACCACGCAACGCGGATCGGCTGCCCAGGCTTGCAGTGATTGGGTTACGCCGAACGCCGTCAACCGCCGGCCGCGGCGGGTGCCGGGGAGCACGGTCAACGCTTCTTCGGTGGTCCATCCCTGCGCCAGGCGATATTTGATGGCGTCGCGTCCCACCTGACAGCGCGGGTCTTCCAACCAGGCTGCCATCGGTTTCGTCTCGCCGAAGGCGGATAGGGCTTGACTGTGTGGGTAGGGCAGCGGTGAATGGGTGATGGCTTCTTCCAGCGACCAACCGCGGGACAACCGTTCGGACACCGTCGCCGGCGCCACCTTGCACCGCGGATCGCGCACCCAGGCCGCCAGCGGTTTCGTTTCGCCGAACGCCGTGAGCGCGGTGCGACGCGTCGAGTGGTGCGGAATGGTGGTCAGCGCCTGTTCCAACGGCCATCCGCGGCGCAACCGCTGCAAAAGCACGATATGCGGCACCAGGCAGCGCGCATCGCCGCTCCAGCCGGCAACCGTCTTCGTCTCGCCGTAGGCGCTGTAATGCCCGTTATGATTGAAACCGCCCGACATCGTGAGGGCGCGTTCGACTTCCCATCCCAGGCGCAGGCGGTGGCGTACCACGCGCGGGGTGGCGCAGCACCGGTCATCCCGCAGCCAATCCGCCAGCGTCTTGCGCTCCCCGAAGGCCGGCAGCGTGCGCTGATCGTCATGATAGGCGGGCAGCGTCAGCGCTTCTTCCGGCTCCCATCCCAGCAGGATGCGGGTCAACAGGCCGCGCTCGCCAATCACACAGCGGGGATCGTGGGCCCAGGCCAGTACGGTCTTGGTCTCGCCAAACGCGGTGATCGGATGAATATCGCGCGCGAAATCCGCCGGAGTGACCAGCGCGCGTTCCAAATCCCATCCACGTCCCAACCGGTGGCGCAAGGTGGCGCGGGTCACCACACAGCGTGGATCGCGCAACCACTCGGTGCGCGACTTCGTTTCGCCGAACGCCGTGTAGCGCGGCACCCGCGCTTCGCGCATCTCCGCGATGGGGAGCGTCAACGCCCGCTCGCACGTCCATCCCTGCAGCAATCGCCCGCGCAGGGTGCTCAAATTCACCACGCACCGCGGGTCGCGCGCCCAGGCGACGGCTGTTTTCGTTTCTTCGAAGGCGGTAAACAGCGGCACCGGGCGCGCCGGGGTGGTCAGAGAGCGCTCCAGCGTCCAGCCGGCCACCAACCGTTTCCGCAACGTCGAGACGCTCACGCAACACCGCGCATCGCGTCCCCAGGCTTCCACCGTCTTCTCCTCCCCGAATGCCTCCAGCAGACGCGGAGTCGCATGACCGATCTCCGCCTGTTCGGGCAGCGCGGTCCACGCGCAATTTTCGGGGGTAAACGCCTCATCCCGCTCCAGTCGCAGCAAAAACGCGCCCCGGTGGTAACCGGCCGCTATGGCCCATTGTCGGAAGGTCGCATAGGTCCACCATTCCGGGACAATGTCGATGCCGCGCCCGCCATAGCTGGCATAGAGCGGATGGTGCGGATTCCGGCACAGTTCGTGCATCTCCGACCAGATCGTATATAGACGTGGAGTCCGTGTTATTGAATTAGTCGTCAGTTCCATGTAATTCTTTGCAGGCAGCTCTTTCGCTGAAGTTAACGGCATTATAATCGACCCGCGCCGGGATACTGAGAAACTATCTCAAAATGAATCGTAATCGGATCGCGGAGGATTTTTTGTGTCTGGTCACTCCGGAGTTCCGAAAGTGTATGCGGACATACATGCGAGGAACTCCGAAGTGACCAGGCGCAAAAAAGACCCACGAGACGGTAACGAGGCATATTGCGATAGTTTCTAAGGAGATTTTCCGACAATGGGTATGCTGGCCGTCATACGTATCTTGTTTATTCCCGTTTTTGCCACGCGTAAAGCATGCGGCCCGCTCACTTGTAATTCAAGCTACTCGCCCTGGCCACGCCTTGCCAGGGAACCTTGCCATCCGCATCGACATACGAGTGGAAGAAATCTTCGTGTTGCGTATTACTGCCGTCCGGCGAAAGAACCGGCGGGAGGAAGGTGCGAATGCGCGTGGTGGTAATGAGCCAATCGAGCAGGTCGCGCTGCAATTCCAGCACTTTCTCGCGATATTGCGGATCGAAATACCGGTTGTGTTGCTCCCAGGGATCGTCCGTCAGGTGATATAACTCGCCGAAGTCTTCTCCCGCAAAAAAGCCGCGCGGGTAATAGACCAGCCGCCAATCATCTTTCAGCACCGACTTGCTCCATGCGTGCTCGGTGACGCCGATGGCGTGTATGGGCACTTCCTCGCCGTGCAGCAGCCGCGTGAGATCACCGCCGTCCGCGGTCGGCATCGGCGCAATGCCGCTGAGCGCGCACAGCGTGGGTGCCAGATCGACCGTCTCCATGATTTGCCCGCTGGCATGCCCGGCGGCAAAGTGTCCCGGCCAGCGCCAGATGCTGGGAATGCGACAGACGGCGCTGCCGCAAATGCCCGGCGCTTTCTCCAGCAGTCCGAACTCCGACGCGTAATCGCCATGATCGGAGGTGTAAATGACGATGGTATTGTCGCGCAATCCGCGCTGCTCCAGCAGCGTGAGCAGTTCGCCGACCGCGTGATCGACCTGCGAGATGCACCCGAGATAGCCATGTTGCTTGCGCCGCCGCAGGGCGTCGAAGGTTTTCGGTTCGAATAGCATGCCGGCGGGATTGTCATACTCGCGGCGCATGGCGCGCAGGTGCGGCGCTTTCAGCGCGAGATCGGCATCGGTGTTGGGTGGCAGCCAGATCGTCTCGTCGGCATACAAATCCCAAAATTCCTGCGCCGGGGCATAAATCTCGTGCGGGCGCGGCAGGCTCACCTGCATGATCCACGGCGACGAAGCAGCCGCGGTGATGAAGCGCTCTGCCTCCTGCACGCACCAGCCTTCCACCGAATGGCGATAGGGCAGGCGGGAAGGTCGCGCCTCGATCGTTTGATAGACGGCCTCAGGCCCTTGTTCCGGCAGCAGATCGTCATCCCGATCCGCTTCCAGTCCCAGCGCGCGCAGATAGTCGGCATAGGCGGAGTGCCCGGTCGGCGACAAATCGGCGTAGGCTTCCAGCGACACATCGCAATCGGCTTCCACCCAGCCGTCGGGACAATGGAGCTTCCCGATCGCCGCCGTCCGATAGCCTGCCTGGCGAAAGTGCCCGAAGATGGTCGGCAACCCGACAGGCGGCAATCCGGACAATCCGAAATAGCCGTGATTGTGCACGTATTGCCCGGAGAGATAGCACATGCGACTGGGGGTGCAGATGGGGTTATTCGTCACCGCGCGGGTAAACCGCACCCCTTCTCCCGCCAGGCGGTCCAGGTGCGGCGTCTGCACCTGCGGATGCCCCGCATGTCCCAGACACCCGGCATGGTGCTGATCGGCGATAATAAAGAGGATATTCGGTCGTGCCGCTGTAGCCATCTCAAACTCTTTCACGGACTATCGCTTCCCTACCGGCACAGTACTATCCCGAAGCGATATAGAGTCGTAGGAGAAGGCGATTGCGTTTCGCTATTATCACATGGAAATGGTTGTAAGGGCAAGCGGTGGCACTGGCGGATTACAGGATACAGGATGCAGGATGTGGAGCGTAACTGGGGAGTGTGGCACCACAGCACCGCTTTCGCACGTCCAATTGGGCTCGTAGTAGCGCCGCAGCCGCAGCAAGGCGCGTCCGCGTCGTCACACTATAGCGCGGAAGAGCGAACATCTCTAACGGTGATATAGCCCATCTGAACAGTGATTCGTGTGCTGGCAATGATGCCCATGATTCTCCACACCAGCTAAATCACTTAAATCACCGTTCAGACAGTCTATATCCATCCGGTGAAAGCCGTGTTATTATGGCTGTTAGCGAGGATAAATCGGATGGAAGATTCGGCACGCGATGAAGCATGATTAATTTAACGAATCATAGCTCAGTATCATCTTATTAGTTGCTCATCATTTCTCTCCCCACATTTGATGCGAAAAGTCTTCTTTACCCTTCGTAATGCACCGTTGCTGGCTTCGAGTTCCTCAACGTAGGAATTCCCAAGTTTGAATCCGATGATTTTCAACGAGAAAGAGCGCATGGCATCGTGATCGGAGCATCGCTCGCCAAGGGTGATTGCTTTGCCACCATGTAATATTTTTATCCCGGGCATGTCACTCACATATCCGGTTATCGTAACCTCAGTATCTGTTGTCACTAATTCTTCTCCGCGCGCCAGCGCGTCAGGAGCGGTGATCACGAACGTGAGATTGGTTGCGACATTCGCGACCGGAATATCCGCTCTACATACACAGCGAAAACCAGTGTCATAGTTGCCAAGTTTTGGATCAAACTCACTGCGGAATGCAGTCCGAAAATTCAACGGTTTGCCCGTATTCCACGATCCGCCACGCAGCACACGCTTGGTGCCGGTATTTGGTCCAGTCGGATTCTTATCCGGACTGTGCTGATAATAATCTATTGCGTACCAATCAGCACACCACTGAAAGACATTTCCTGCCATATCCGATAAGCCAGCAGGACTGATACCAGTAGGATAACTCCCCACCGGTGAGGTTTTTCCGTAATTTTGCCGGTCGGCGTTCGCACACTTCCGATAATCCCAGGTGTTCCCCCACGGGAAAAACCGTCCATCTGTTCCCCGCGCCGCCTTTTCCCATTGCGCTTCAGTCGGCAAACTGGCACCCGCCCAATCAGCATAGGCTTTAGCAGATTCCCAGGAGACATTTACTATCGGATGGTCACCCAACCATCCCCAATCAGGTGTATCAGGCATCATCCGCCCGGTGGCCTGGCAGAACTTTTGATATTGCGCAACCGTCACATCATGCTTATACATGAAATAGCCATCTAAATATACGGTATGCTGCGGTTTTTCATCGCTGTCTCCTATTCCGACCTTACTACCCATCAGAAACTCTCCGGCCGGAATATAGATCATCTCTACGCCATCTTTAGGATTGATTCTCTCCTCACCGGCTACCGGTTCCTTGCTTTTGCAGCGAATCTTCAGCGTCTTTTTCACACTACGACCGAAAGCGTCACGGAGTTCGAGTTCTTCAGCGAGCCGACTGCCGGACTGAATGTCAGCAAGGGTAAGAGAAAAGCGGCGAACCGGCTTTGCTTCTTTGCTAGGTTCCCCAAGAGGAATCGTCTCGCCATGGTGTAGAAGCTGCACCCCTTCTTCGTCGCTGACGTATCCGGTCACCGTCAACCGATTGTCCTCGATCAGCAATTCTTCTCCACTCTTCAGCGTTTCAGGCGCGGTGATATCCAGGGTGAGATCGGTGGTTGGTCGTGAAAGAGCCATGTTCTCTCCGCATGCACAGCGGAAACCGTCGTATTCGTCACAGTATGAGCTAAAGTTCATTGCCCGCTTCTCAGAACGCAAGCCATTCAGGTAACGAAAGCCCCAGGAACCACCACGCATCACGCGCTCTATTCCGGTCGCCGGACCCGTAGGGTTACTGGCAGGTGAATTCCTGTAGTATTGATTGTCATACCAATCATTGCACCACTGCCAGACATTTCCCGCCATATCCATTACCCCATAGGGGCTCGCACCTGCCGGAAAACTTCCCACCGGAGCCGTCGAGGATTTGGCAAATTGACCTTTCGCTATATCCCAAATATTACCCCACGGATAAATCCGACCATCCGTTCCCCGTGCTGCTTTCTCCCACTGCGCTTCCGTCGGCAGGCTCACGCCTGCCCATACGGCATAAGCGTAAGCATCATCCCAGGTGACATTGACCACCGGATGGTTGTCCTGCCAACCCGATGCCGGCGCAACCGGCATCGGTCGTCCCGTTGTCTGACAGAATCTCGAATATTGCGCCACGGTCACATCGTTTTTGTAAATATAGTAGCCATCGAGGTTGACCGTGTGCTGTGGTTTTTCCGCTAAATCGGCAAATTTATCTTTACTCATACTCCCCATGAGAAATGCTCCGGCAGGGATGAAGACCATTTGCGCACCGTCTTTGGGATTGATCGTTATTTCACCGGGCATGCCGCCTTTCCTGAGTCGGAATTTACTGGCATGCTGAACGCCCGCCTTTAGCGTTACCATCTCGGCAGCGGTGGTATACCCGACTAGCTTCGCTTCGACTTTGATTTCCTTCGCTTCTTCGCCAATCTCCTCCATAGTTATCACGGCGGGTGTTTTGCTGCCGCGCTCGAAACCATTGATGTAGACCGTCGCCCCCGGCGGATCGCTCGTGACTTCCAGTTGCGCTTTTTCCAGTGGAATCAATTCGAAGGTCACCAGTTGCGAACCATTCGGTGGCAAGCTAAACTTTTGGGATGCAGCGGCATAACCCATCAGCGACACTCTTGCTTCATGTTGTCATATCAGTCAGCGACAGCAGACTTTTCCCGCGTTCCTGCCCGTCCAGCGTGACTGTGGCTCCTTTTGGGGTGGTGGTGATCGTCACTTTGCCCGGCAAGCCGGTCAGCGGAACGGATACCTCCTTGTTGCCGTGATTAGTGACCAGTTCCTGGCATGTTTCCTCACGATAGTCCGGCAGCGTGAGTTTAATGGTATGCGTGCCGATGGGGATCGCGATGACCTTCAATCCCTCCATGATGGTCACCCCACGCTCGACATTATCGATAAAAACAGTCGCTCCTGGCGGGTTGCTCTTCACTACAATCGCGCCTTGCAACAGCGGTAACTTCACCACAAGCGGTGCTTCCTGCCCGGGCAGAATCTTCACCGTCTGCGTCACATCGCCGAAACCGTCGCGAGTCACCAGCACGGTAATATCCCCCGCCGGTAGCCCTTTCACCGTTAACGGCGTCACCCCATCCACCGTGCCGCCGCCCACCATCACCTGCGCACCCGGTGGATCGGTAGTGACATGCAGATTTCCCAATGCCGTTCCTGGATAACGCAAACGCAGCGTGACTTGCGTGCGATGACCAGCGGCATCGTGAAGAGTCAAGACCTTTCGATAACTGTTGCCCGGTCGGAAACCTGTCAGTGTAACTGTGAAAGGACGCCGGGTGATTTTTGTGACCAGATCCTTGCTGGCAGCGCGTAACGTCACCTCACGCTCACCATCGACGGATAAAGCGACACCGGGCGCGTCATCGACCACTCCCTCGACAATTACCGAATCGCTATCAAGTAGCAGTTCTTCCCCACGCGCCAGTGCGGCCGGAGTAGTAAGGGAAAAATGGAGTTCTGCTGGTTTCTCTGCCAGAATTATGGTCGTGGGATCAGCATTGGTGAAAGTGAATTGCGGTACCTGCGGCAGGTTTTCCGCCGCCGCCACTTCCTTGCGCACCTGCTCTTTCACGAATTCGCACAGTCCGGCGGCAGTAACGGCACCGTCCTGTGCTGCTGCACCGGCCAGACCCAGGGAGAAGGCATGCGTGAAGTAGCCGCCGGCGCCGTCCGGCATTTCATACGAGCGCTGCTCTTCGGTACATGAACGCAGTAGCATTACATGCTGCTGGTCGTTCACTTTCAACTCGGTCAAGTCTCGTGCCGCACCTTGGCCAAAACCACCTGATTTTACGACTCCGCGCCCTGGTTCATTACGGCAGGCATCGGTGATAATGAAGAGATTCTCCGCCCCGCTCCGCCGTAACTGTTCGTAGAGCGTATGCATCGGCACCAACGAGGTAAAATCGACAGCGTCACCCTTGAACTGCCCATCCAGCGGCGCCAGGTAATCGAGACCATCCAGCGAGCGTATACCGTGGCCAGAGAAAAAGAAAAGCAGCGTATCCCCTGCGCCATAAGCCTTCTCCGGAACCCAGACGTCAAGTTGATGGTCGATATTTTTTTTCAACGGGGCAAAGGCATATATGGGTTCACCTTTCACGTCCACTTCTTTCCCGGTCATGGTATATACCTGATACCCCGCTGCCTTTAGCGCGTCGCGCATGGTGTTTACATCCGCAACACAACATTTCAATGGACTGAAATTGAGATAAGCGTTGCAACCGATAAGTATGGCTACCTTGGTCGCGAATGCTGGTACCAGCAGCATAAAAAGAGCAACGAGTAGGAATAAGCGCTTCATACGCGGCTCCTCCATCCGGGAAGTATACAACCCATTATAATGGCCTCCAAACGAATTGACCAGCGATTGAACTTCTTACAATGGTGTTGGCGGAAAAAAGATGCCGGGAAAAACGGCCTGGAAGGCCGGCAGTTCATATCCGTATAGCGTTAGCCGTGCTATGATTGCTCTTAGCGAGGATAAATCGGATGGAAGATTCGACAATCACCGCGGTCTTTACGACAGCGTTTGAAGTGGAAGCGCAGATGTATGCGGGGTTGCTCAGCGAGGCTGGGTTCCATGCACAGGTAAGACTGAGTGATGACCCCTTACTGGCGAACGTCGTCCGGCAACTCGTGCTGCCGCGCTATCGGGTGGTGGTGCCGAACGCGGAGGCGGCGCAGGCGCAGGCGATTATTGCCGAACAACAGCAGGCTACTGAGCAAGCCGTCAATGAGGAGGACGGCGCGGAGGAAGTGGAAGCAAGTGAAGGGCCAGACCGGAAAACGGTATTACTTTTTATCGGCCGGCTGTTCATCTGGTTGTTGCTGCTGCTGCCATTGCTCAGAATACTCTTTGCCATCTTCAAATTTGGACGGTAATCCCCTGTCATGGATGCCTTCTTCCGCGGCTGTCGGCAAGGATGCCGGCGGCCTATATCCTTGCGAGAAAACTCATGCTATTATTGCCGGCGGTGAGGTGATTATGTTGCAAATGCGCACGCATTATTATCAGCAATTCGATGCCGACCTGGGACGGGAAGTTCCGCAGGAGGGGTTTGGCGGGTGGAAGACGGGCGAGGTAACGCTCGATCCGCAGCGGACGGCGGTGGTGGTGATGCATAGCTGGGACTATGGCATGCCGGAGGAATACCCGGGTCTGTTTCGCAATTGTCCCGAATTGTTGCATACCTATGAGATCTGTCGCCGGGTCTTTCCACCGCTGCTGGGGGCGGTGCGCGCGGCAGGGATGCCGTTATTCCACGTGGTGGCGGGCAGCGGGTATTTCGAGCACAATCCCGGTTATCAGCGCGCGCTGGCGCTCGCGGGACCGGAAGAGCCGACGCCGCACGTCACGACCGATCCGTGTTACGACCAATTGCAGCAGTTCCGCACCGAGCATGTTTTCCCCGGCACGCACAATCAACCGGATAGCGCCGAAAGCTGGCGGAAGGTGCGCCTGGCCGCTGCCGCGCAGCCGCAAGGCGAGGAAGGGGTGGCGCGTGACGCCCGGCAGTTATGGGCGCTGTGCCGGGAAGCGGGCGTCAATCATCTCATTTATGCCGGCTTTTTCATCGATTGGTGCCTGCTGATGTCCAGCGGCGGCATGGTCGATATGTCGCGTTACGGGCTGATCTGCTCGGTTTTCCGCGATGCGACCTGCGCGGTGGAAAATGGCGCCACTGCGCGCGGGGAAGTGGGAAAAACCGTCAGCCTCTGGCGCACCTCAGTCGCCTTCGGCTTCGTCTTCGACAGCACGGATTTTATCGAGGCACTGCAACGACAGTGAAGACGGAAACCGCGGCTTACGCTGATTACGCAGATTAACGATATTCAACGCAGATAGGAATATTTGTAACCGTTCTCTCTGGCGCGCGAGCGTCCTCGCGAGCACACCGGTGGTTGAGTAGACTACGGTGGGTCGTATCGAAACCACCGGGTGCTCGCGAGGACGCTCGCGCGCCAGGATAGCCTGAACGATTACCTTAAATTAATCTGCGTAATCAGCGTAATCTGCGGTTTCCGTCTTTCCCGTCTCTACCGTCGTTTCAGCCATTCCCGGCTCATCTCGCGCCCGCGCTGGAAGAAGTATTGCATGGTGGCGAAATCGACCTGCGGGGGGATGGAGTGGTCGGACATGAGGAGATAGCGGCCGCCGCGTTGCAGGATATAGGGAATTTTTGCGTCCATTTCGGCGTCGATTTGCCGGCGATCGTTGGTGGCCAGCACGCGGGCGTCGATATTGCCAAAATAAGCCAGCCGTTCGCCGTATTGATCGTGAAGTCGCCGCATATCCATGCCCGCTTTCACTTCCAGCGCCTGCAGGCAGTCCATCCCGGCGCGCAGCAGGCCCGGCACCAGCGGTTCGACGAATCCGCAGGAGTGGACAATCACCTGCAACCCCTGCGCGTGCGACCAGTCGAAGAGCAGTTTGTGCCCCGGCTCGAGAATCTCTTCATACATGGCCGGCGACATGAACGGTTTGAACTTGTAGCCCAGGTCCTCGCCAAACCACATGGCGTCGGGTTTGCCTTCCTCGGCGAAGAGCACTTCCAGGTGCTGGATGGAGAAGCGGGCATATGTCATCACCATCTCCTGCACGTATTCCGGATCGAGCGCCATATTCAGCAGCAGGTTTTCGTGCCCGGTCATCGACTGCATCTGCTCGAACGGCGCCACGCCCCACCAACTGAAGAAGCGTTGCCGCGTGGCGGCGAACGCTTTGCCTTCGCGATATTCCGCGAAGGGGATCCGCCGCCGATCGAGTTCCAGCAGGTGCGGTTTGACCCGTTCCTCCCAGCTCTGCCGGTCTTTCACCAGAAAATCGACGTGCTCGGGGCAACTGTTATGCAGTTTATGCTGGCGATAGATTGCCCCGTTGCCGTCAAGGCTGAGGATCGTCTCCTCGGTCTCTTCGATCACCTGGGGAATGAACGCGACATCGGCGACGCTGTTCAGCGAGGCGCTCCCCAAGATATCCATCTCCAGCGCCTCCCGCTCATCCTGGTCGGGCCGCATATCGCCCGCTGCCCGCCAGCGATCGACGGTCTCACCCCAGACCGCGTCATAGCAGGCCAGGCAATCCACCGGTTTGCCGTCCAGCATATTTTTCACACGCTCGTAACTGGTCATCGGGTCCATATGAGACTCCTTTTGAGGTGTCAGGTGTCAGGTGTCAGGTGTCAGGATTTTACACTAAACTAAAAGTCGTGTGATTGCATGATGCAATGATTGAAACGCTCAAAAATCATAATAATCAGTTAATCACATGAATCAGAGTTCAAGACAAAATCAAGGTTATTCTTCCATCCTTCTCATCAAGGTCCAGACGAAATCCTGACACCTGAAACCTGACACCTGACACCACCTATTGCCTAGTCGTGTCGCAGACGGTAAGATAACGACATCATCGGTCGGCATTACGATAACCGAGTTTCATCCGAACTGACAAGGAGGTGCGCGATGTCGCTGAGCGAATTTGCGGGCGAATGCTGCGAACGGGATGGCGTGTTTTATCATACGCTTCCCTGCGCGTTTCAACAGGCGCCGCTGGAAATCCAGGTTTTGCTCCCGGATCAAGGTATCCCCGGCGTGTGTTATCCGGTGGTCTATCTGCTGCCGGTGGAAGCGTGGGGCGAGTCGCGCTGGGGTGATCCGTTGCGCGAAGTGCGCGCGCACCAGTTGCACAATCTCCACCAGGTTATCTGTGTGGTACCGGGATTCGATCATCTCCCCTGGTATGCCGATCATCCGACCAATCCCTTCATCCGCCAGGAGAGCGCGTTTCTGCACGCCGTGCTCCCGCACATCGCCTCCTGCTACCCCACGCTGGAAACCCCGCGCGGACGGCGATTGCTCGGTTTCAGCAAGTCCGGCTGGGGCGCGTTCAGCCTGCTGCTGCGTCATCCGCAATTATTCGGTAAGGCAGCCGCCTGGGATGCGCCCTTGATGCAAGCGCAACCGAACGATTTCGGGATGGAAGAGATTTTTGCCACCCAGGAAAATTTTGACCCGTATCAGCTTTCCAGCTTGTTCGAGCAGCATGCCACCCAACTCCGGCGCGGCACTTATCTGGCGCTGACCGGCTATAGCGCGTTCCAGGATGATATGCGGCGCGCGCACGAATTGCTGCGCCGGTTATTGATTCCGCATCATTATGCCGACGGTCCCGAGCGCGCACACCACTGGGAAAGCGGCTGGATGCCGCAGGCGTTTGCGTTGCTGATGGGAGATGCGTAGCGGTTGGCTTATGGCTGTTGGCTTTTGGCCTTTGGCGGTGCAAAATCACTCACGGAGATTTGCACTACGCTATGAATTGATAATCCGCGCCAACCGCCAATCGCCAACTGCCAACAGCCATAAGCCAACCGCCAACCGCCAACACCCCGCCCGGATCATGGTATAATAGCCGTCGTTTCGCCCGCGGGCGGAAAAACAGGGGCGACAAAGGGGATTTCTGCATGGAACTGACAAGTCGAGAACGCGTGATACGCGCGCTGGCGCGCGAGCCGGGTGATCAGGTGCCGGTAATGGTGAGTCCCTGGGGCGCGACGGTCGAGCGGTGGCGCACCGAAGGGCACATCGGTGCCGAGGAAGATGTGGCCGAACATTTCGGGCAGGATATGCGTAGCGGCGGATGGTTCAACAGCACCGCCGATCTGGATTTCGTGCCGACCGTGCTGGAAGAGACGGACGAGACCATCCTGACCAAAGATGGCAATGGCGCCATGCTGCGCCGGCACAAACTGCATGACAGCACGCCGGAGCATGTTGATTTCGAGGTGCAAAACCGTGGCGGCTGGGACGAAAAGATCAAGCCGTTTCTCGTCGGGCTGGATCGCCGGCGCATTCCCTTTGAAGGCTACCGCGCCGCGAAGCAATTCGCGGAAGAGCGGCAGCGCTTCTTCATCTGGGGAGGGGTGGCGCCGTTCGAGCAAATGCACCCGGTGTGCGGCCACGAATATATGTTGATGGGGATGGCGGAAGACCCGGAATGGGTGCAGGACATGGTGATGACCTTCGCCGAATTCACCATCCGCCATCAGGAAGTCCTCTTCGCCGAAGAAGGCGTGCCCGACGGCATCATGTATTACGAGGACATGGGCTTCAAAGAGCGTCCGTTCATGTCGCCGGCGATGTATGAAGAGATCATGCAGCCGGGACACAAACTGCTGTTCGATTACGCGCATTCACTCGGCTGCAAAGTCATCGTGCATTCATGCGGCTATGTCGAGCCGCTGGTGCCGGGATTGATCGAAGCGGGAATGGATTGCCTGCAGGCGATGGAAGTCAAAGCAGGCATGGACCTGCCGACACTCTTCCGCCGTTTCGGCGATCGCATTTCCTTCTATGGTGGATTGGACGTGCGTGCGCTGATCGCCAACGATCGCGCGCAGATCGATCACGAATTCGAGAAGATGCGCTACGTGCTCGAAAACGGCGGCGGCTTCATCCTCCATTCCGACCACTCCGAACCCCCGGAAGTCGATTACGCCACCATGCGATACTTCGTCGATCATGGCCGCGAGATCAGCCGCGACATCTTTGCCGCGAAGTGCCGGTAAAGTGTAGGGGGTGAGCAGAAACCCATCCCCCACCCCATATAGCAGGTAGATCCGACTAATCGGTCCGATCCGACCGATCAATAAAGGTGCATTATGAGCGTTTCTCAACACGATTTATTGACGTTGCAGCCGCTGGTGCGGGAGTATGCGGAGATCGCGGCGCTGCCGATCCAGCGGGAAAAGGCCGCGCTGTGGCGGAAACTCAATCGGCTGGAGCCGGTGCGCCCGCTGGTGTGGATCAACGAGATTCCCTGGTGGGAGATGAATATCGATGACGAGTTGACCCTGCGTTGTGAAGACGGATACTGCCGCCAGTTAGAGTATGGGCTGCGCACGGAACTCTACCAATGGCGCCATATGCGCTGCGATCAGGTGCTCGATCCGGTGTGGTACGTCTCGTATGTCTGCTCGCCGGTGGGCGTCTATGCCGATTACGGCATCGAAGAGCGCATGCATCGCGAAGAAGGCGCCAGTTCGGTGAACTTCCTCCCCGGCATTAACAGCCTGGACGATGTGGCCAAACTACGCACGCCGCCGGTCGTCGTCGATTGGGAAGAGACGGAACGGCGCTATCAACAGACCTGCGAAGTCTGCGACGGCATTCTCCCGGTGAAAAAGCGCGGCATCTGCCACCAGTGGATGTCGCCATGGGATCAAATGATCCACTGGTACGGCATCGAGCGATTATATATGGATATGGTCGATCGACCGGAACTGGTGCATGCGCTGCTCACACGGTTTATGGCGGCGGTGCATGACGTGTTGGACCAGCAAATTGCGTTGGGCCTGCTCTCCGTCAGCGACGGCAATTTCCGCGTCGGTTCCGGCGGACTGGGCATCACCGACGAGCTACCGCAACCGGATTACATTCCCGGCACCCCCGCGCGCGCCATCGACCAGTGGGGCACCTCGACCGGACAGATCTTCTCGGAAGTCTCGCCGGACATGCACGACGAATTCTGCCTGCAATACGAACAACCGTATCTGGAACGCTTCGGCCTCTCCTGCTACGGATGCTGCGAACCGCTGCACAACAAAATCGGCATCCTGCGCAAGGTGAAAAACCTGCGGCGCATCTCGATGAGTTACTGGATCAACATCGACAAAGCGGTGGAAGAGATGCAGGCTGATTATATCTTCTCGTATAAACCCTCGCCGGCGGTCTTCGCCTGGGATCAATGGGATCCCGAACCGGCACGCGCCAACCTGAGCGAAGTGCTGTCGAAAACCCGCGACTGCCGGGTGGAACTGATTCTGAAAGACATCTCCACCGTGCGCGGCGACCCGAAACGGCTATGGGCCTGGTCGGAGTTGGCGATGGAACTGGCGCAAGAGGTGAGTGTTTGAGTGTCGGAGTGTCGGAGTGTGGGAGTGTGGGAGTATCAACGCAATAGTTGAGTCCCGGAGGGACGACTGAAAATAGCCCAGGACGCCAGTCCTGGGGATAGGAACTCCACCCCCCACCCTCCCATACTTCCCATAACTC
>Ga0073936_10001274_pt1 | contig 39055 bp, 20 predicted proteins | sample AliMusrvi5mmetaG_FD_87041 | JGI IMG/M metagenome (GOLD analysis project Ga0073936, IMG submission 87041) | Freshwater lake bacterial and archeal communities from Alinen Mustajarvi, Finland, to study Microbial Dark Matter (Phase II) - Alinen... | ecosystem: Environmental > Aquatic > Freshwater >...
GAGAATTTGTGCGATCACGCACGCTTCACCGGCTACCAGATCGACGGTGGCTTTGCGGAGTTTACGGTGGCCGATCAACGCTTCTGCTTCGCGCTTCCGGCTCCATACTCCGATGTGGCAGCCGCACCGCTGCTGTGCGCGGGTCTCATCGGCTACCGGGCGCTGCGAATGGCGGGGGCGGGCCGGCGGCTCGGCGTGTACGGCTTCGGTGCGGCCGCGCACATCATCGCTCAAGTGGCGAAGCATCAGGGGCGCGAGATTCATGCTTTTACCCGACCCGGCGACACCGCCGCCGCTAGTTTTGCGCGTGAACTGGGTGCCGCATGGGCCGGGGGTTCCGACGAGGTGCCTGCGGAACCGCTGGATGCCGCGCTTATCTTTGCGCCCGTGGGGTCGCTTGTGCCTGCGGCCCTGCGCGCGGTGGGGAAGGGGGGCACGGTCGTCTGCGCGGGCATCCACATGAGCGACATCCCCGGCTTCCCTTATGCCGATCTCTGGGGGGAGCGGGTGATCCGCTCAGTGGCCAACCTGACGCGGCAAGACGCGCTGGAGTTTCTCGAACTCGCACCCCAGGTGCCGGTCAAGACACGAACGACCGTGTATTCGCTGGAGCAGGCGAATGAGGCGCTTGAGGATCTGCGCCACGGGCGGAACGAGGGCGCTGCGGTGCTCGTGCCGGATCACGTTGCGAGTGCAGGTCAATGGACCTGAAAGTGGAAGTTGAGAGATGAGAGTTGTGTGTTGAGAGCCTGATATCCACGCTAAGGGCATCGCGGCGACAATTCACGTTCACCCATCGAGTGAAGTCGCGAAATCGCCCAAGGCCTTTCTGACTCATGCTCTCAACACTCAGCTCTCAACCACGGATCCAGGATGAGTGCTTCCCACTTGTTGGCGGCGGAGACTTCGTCTATGGGCTGTGATGCTGATTGGCTTCTCCCTCCCCAAGCTCATGCGGTTCGTCGTGATCCCTCTGATGGCCGCGGCGGCGAGTGCTTCAGACGACGTGCGGCTGATCTACTCCGGTGACATCATGCTGGCCGACGGTCCTGGAAAGGCCATGGCGCGTGGCGTGGACCCCTTCGCAGAATTTGCGCCCATGCTTCATGCGGCGGATGCGGCCGTGGGCAACCTGGAATGCGTGGTGGCCACCGGCGGCGAGCCGGAGAAGGACAAGCGCTGGACCTTCCGTGCGAGCCCCCGGGTGCTGCCGGTGCTGGCGCGCCACATTGGCATTGTTTCGCTGGCCAACAACCACACGGGTGATTTCGGCCATGCGGCGTTTACCCAGGAACTGGGGCTTCTCGACCGCTACGGCATCGAGCACATCGGCGGCGGCCGCAATTGTGTGCAGGCCCGTACGCCCTACCTGCTGAAGGTGAAGGGCCTGCGCATTGCCCTGCTGGCCTACAATGACTTTGAGCCTCGCCATTTTGAGGCAGGGCCTTCCTGGCCGGGTGTGGCCTGGAGTGTGGACGAGCAGGTGGTGGCGGACATCCGGGCGGCGCGGACCGTTCACAAGGCTGATCTGGTGATTCCCTTCATGCACTGGGGCGAGGAGCACGAGACTGCCAATGCCCGCCAGCGGCAACTGGGCCGGCTCATGATTGATGCGGGCGCGGACGTCATTGTTGGCAGCCATCCGCATTGCACCCAGGCACCGGAGTATTACAAGGGCAGGCTGATCTTGTTCAGCCTGGGGAATTTTGTGTTCGATGGATTCGGCGAAAGCAGCGGCCGCATCGGCTGGCTGCTGCGGCTGCGGCTGAACAAGCAGGGTCTGGTGGCCTGGGACACGGTGGTGGCCCACATGGACGAAGAGGGCATCCCGCACCTGATGCGCGATGTCGCCAGCCCGGCGGGGGATTTTAGCTCTGCCAAAATCAGGGAGCGGCGTGCGGTGGGGGACGCAGGAGTGGACGGTGAGAACTAAATAGCGCCGGGGCGGAAGCGGTGGCGGTCGGGCAAGCTCGTTCTAAATTAAGTGCCACCGGATGAGACTAGCAGTGGTGCTGGTAGGGCGGGCAACCGGAACGCAGTGCAGATAGCCAGCCGCAGGCTGCCCGACGGGCGAGCATAGCGAGGCAATCCCTAGCCCGCCGCCTTGGGCCGCCCAGCGTTGAAGGGAGGTGGGAATAAACGAAGTTTTGCGGCCTGCGACGACGGCACTGTGGGGCTTGCGCTCCGTAGCCTTGGCGAAGGAGGCGACACAGTGCCCTACCTTGCCCAGGGCGCTGACGACGGGGGATGTTATTCAAGGAACCATGTCTGACAGGACCCTACGGTGAAGACCTCGGCGGAGCCGCCAGATTGCCGATCTTGTCCGCCTCGCCGGCACGCTTGCGGCGAAACTCGGCCACTTCACGCTCGCACTCTTTGCGGTACACTTGATGGAGGTTCTTGAAGGCCTCCGGGCGGCCCTCGGGCGTGGCGGTCTGCACCTTGCTGATGGCTTCCTTCACGGCAGGCAGTTCGATCACGCGCTCGTGCAAATGACGGAAGGCCTGGCGCTGATCGGGCCGGAGGAAGGTCATCATTTCAAAACCCAGGCGGGCGGCCGCCATGCGCGGGAAATTCGGATCGTCCGCGCGCGGCATGGGCGGCGGGCCGCGCCGCTGTTCCCAGGGCATGGGGGTCTTGACCTTTTCGAGAATCTTCACCACCTCGGGATCACTTTTTTGCAGGGTCTCGCGCAGGGTGCCGCGGAACTCTTCATTGGCCTTCATGATGCGCTCGCGGGCGGCGGCGACCTCGGGATTGGCCCAGACCTTTTCGACCGCCGCACGCAGGCGGTGCCGCTCGTCTTCAGACAACTGGTCCATGCCATCCTCCGCCTTGCCGCCTGGAAGACCGAAACGCGCGCCGGGAGCACCGTGCTGGCCGGGTGGTCCGCCCTTGTCTTCCTGCTTGGCGGGCGGCGCCGGGTGATCATCTGCCGACAAAGCGACGCGCGCACCGGCGGACAGAGCGAGGACCGGCACCAGGAAAAAGCCACGAAACCACATGCGGGCAAAGGTTGACGGGATTCGAGGATTCGCAACGGAGTTAAAAATTGGCATGCGAGGTGCAACCACCGCCCCGGGGAAAGGTTGCGGCGTCAACGCAAGGTTGCAGTTGGCTCGAAGCGTGCTCCTTTGCCTGCCCGCCGCGCCCCGCTGGGCATGGCGAACCAGACCCCGATACCACTACCATGCCTGTTGCCACTCCCGCCCAATACCGTGCCATGATCGATTCCGCCCAGAAGGGTGGCTACGCCTATCCGGCGATCAACGTCACCTCTCTGCCCACGATCAACGGCGCCTTGAAGGCCTTCGCCGAAAGCAAGTCAGACGGCATCATCCAGGTCAGCACCGGCGGTGGTGAATTCGCCTCCGGCACCGGCGTCAAGGACATGGCGCTGGGCGCCATCGTGCTGGCCGAGGCCGTGCACCGGCTCGCTGCGCGCTACAACATTCTGGTGGCCCTGCACACGGACCACTGCCAGCCGAAGAAGGTGGACACCTTCCTTAAGCCGCTGATCGCCGCCACCGCCGCTCGGCGCGCCGCCGGCCAGGGCAACCTGTTCAACAGCCACATGCTCGACGCCTCAGAACTGCCGCTGGCTGAAAACATGCGCCTCTCCAAGGAACTGCTCGAAGAGTGCGTGAAACATGAAATCATCCTGGAAGTGGAAGCCGGCGTCGTCGGCGGTGAAGAGGACGGCCATGACACCAGCGGTGTCGCGGCGGACAAGCTCTACACCACCCCGGAAGACATGCTGGAAGTGTATGAAACGCTCAATCCGCTGGGCCGCTTCATGTTCGCCGCCACGTTCGGCAACGTGCACGGTAGCTACAAGCCCGGTGCGGTGAAGCTCAAGCCCACCATCCTGCGCGACGGCCAGAAGGCGGTGACCGACAAGTATGGCGCGGCCGCCGAGATGGATCTCGTGTTCCATGGCGGCAGCGGCACGCCACTCGAAGAAATTCGTGAGACGCTGGGCTACGGTGTGATCAAGATGAACATCGACACGGACACCCAGTACGCCTTCACCCGCCCCATCGTCGATCACATGATGAAGAACTACGACGGCATGCTCAAGATCGACGGCGAAGTGGGCGACAAGAAGCTTTACGATCCGCGCAACTACCTCAAAAAGGGCGAAAACGGCCTGTGCGTGCGCCTGAAGGAAGCCTGCGATGACTTGCTGAGCACGGGCCAGACGCTGTTCGGCAAGGTGTAAGCGGCAACGCGACCTTCCTCCCAAAATTGACCCCGCATCAGGACTGCCCTGGTGCGGGGTTTTGATTTTCAAACTCTGTTGAGATTACAACGCGAACTTTCAGTGCGGGGACGACCATGCGCGGAGCCACAGCGGGCCGCTCTGGCCTTTGTAGTCTTTCACCCGTGGGGGGGCGGTGAGGTAAAAGCCGCTGCCGCCGGGCTGGGTGCCTTTTTGGTAGATGACACCCTGATAAGGTGGGCGGCTGCCGTCGCCCGGTGCAAAGGTACCGGCAAACTGTCCGGTCGCCCGGTTCAGGCTGAAGGTGAAGCTTTTGTCGGCTGGGTATACCTTGGTCGCACCATCGGATTTGTTGATGTTGAGAGGTCCGCCGGAATTAATGCCCCCGAGGCCCACAAGATTGCTGATTTGTAACAAGGCGTTGCCGCCTGGGCCGGGCGGGAGAAGGCCCGGCAGCACGCTTTGACCGGGGGTGATGGTGTACTTCGATCCTTGCAGGTTCGTGATGATCACCTCGGGCCAGCCATGAGGGTAGTATTGAGAAGTGGAGGCCGGGCGGGCCCAGCGAACGTGGCTGGCGTCCACACTGAAGTCGCTTTGCGGATTGGTGCTGTCTAGAACCACATTGGCGCTGACGAAGCCTTCCCCTTGGTAAATCGCGGCGAAGATGGGGAAGGTGATCGCGGTAGCAGAGCCATGGCGGACAAGGGCGGCGGAGCCGGAAATGGACGTGCCATCGGCCATCTTGCCGGCATAGCCAACGACGCCAGTCTTCGTGATGCTGAGCACGCCGAAGCCGGTGGACTGGGGATAGTCGGTAATCCCGAAGCCTGGCGTCTGACCGGTGGTAATGTGGTTGAACCCGTTCGGTGCGATGGCCGGAAGGATCATGGTGAACTGGCCACCGACATTGGCATTGCTGAGGTAGTCGGCAGGCACCGTGGTGGCAATGGATTTGCCGTCGATGAACGCCCGATCGGCATGAATGCTGGAGACGGCGGTGACGATAGAATGGTCGACCTGGGTGACGGTGCCGGTGAGGGTCTGGTTGAAATCGCGCCGCAGTTGGAGGGTGAGTGCGGGCTTGGCCCCCTGCCCGATGGTGAAGGTGGAGGCTTGATTGCGACCGAACCGGGCGATGCCCTCGGCGTCGAACATCCCGGCGATGCTGAGGACCTGGCCATTGAGGTAAAGCCTGCCGGTGAAGGCTCCAGAGGTCTGCACGGCAGCGGTGAAGAACCCTTCGGAAATTACGCCTCCGCTGGTGCCGGTCTGGGGCCGTACGAAGCCTGCATACTGGCCGGGGGAGTTATCAGGGGTTTGAGCAGGCAGGGCGATGAGACCGAGGCTGTAGGCGGAGCCTTGTCCGGCTGCTCCGACCACGAAACGCGCGCCGGCTGCCAGGGAGGCGGCACTCACCATCACAGGCACGTGACTGTCGGTCGTGCTGCTGTTGCCCAACGTGCCATATTTGTTCCATCCCCAGGCCGCCAGCGTGCCATCCGAACACAGGGCGAGGCTGTGATCGGCACCGCCGGCTAGGCTGATGACGGTCTTGCCGGTGAGCACGCCGGAGGCGCTCACGGTCACCGGCACCACGCTGTCGGTCGTGCTGTTGTTGCCCAACTGGCCAAACAAATTGTATCCCCAGGCGGCCAGCGTGCCATCCGAGCAGAGCGCGAGACTGTGCTCCCGGCCTCCGGACATCGCGATGACCGTCTTGCCGGAAAGCACACCTGAGGTGTTCACCGCCACCGGCACCGGGCTTTGCGTGGTGCCGTTATTGCCGAGCTGACCATAGCCGTTGTATCCCCAGGCCACCAGCGTGTGGTCGGAGCACAGCCCCAGGTTGTGATTCTGGCCTGCGGCCATGGAGATGACCGTTTTGCCGGCGAGCACCCCTGACCTGTCCACGGCGACCGGCACCGGGCTGCCGGTTGTGCTGTTGTTGCCCAGCTGGCCGGAGGTGTTGGCACCCCATGCGGCCAGCGTGCCGTCCGCACACAGAACCACTGTGTGCATGTCCCCGGCGGCCATGGCGATGACCGTCTTGCCAGCGAGCACGCCTGCCGTATTCACCGCCACCGGCAGGGAGCTGCTCACAAGAGTGTTGTTGCCCAGCTGGCCGCCCTCGTTGTTGCCCCAGGCCGCAAGCGTGCCGTCGGAGCACAAGGCCAGACTATGTTCGCCTCCGGCGGCCACGGCGATGACCGTCCTGCCTGCGAGCATGCCTGACGTGCTCACGGTCACGGGCACGGAACTGCTGGTCGTGCTGCCGTCGCCCAGCTGGCCGCTGTTGTTGTCTCCCCAGGCTGCCAGCGTGCCGTCGGAGCACAGCGCCAGACCGTGATAATCTCCGGCGGCCACGGCGATGATCGTCTTGCCAGCGAGCACGCCCGAAGCAGTGACCGCGCCGGGCACCCAGCGGTCAGTGGCGCTGCCATCGCCCAGCTGGCTGGCACCGTTGTACCCCCAGGCCACGGCCTCGGTGTTGGCCCATTGCAGCACCAGGTCATTGCCGGTGCCGCCGTAGTAGTTGGCGACGAAGTGATACGTTGTCCCGCCGAAGCTCAGCGCCACCGCCTGCCCTTGCGGGAGGTTGCCGAAGGTGCCGTGAATGAAGTTCAGGCCGGTGTTGTTCACCACCGTCAAGATCGTGCCTGTGGGCGGGGCGAAGTTCAGGGAGAAATTTACCGTGTTCCCCGTGGCGGTGAAGCTGCTGGCAGTGGCGGGCACATCGGTCGCAGAGTTGAACGTGGCCGCCAGCGTGCTGTTGCCGGTGCCCGTGAGGTTGACATTGAAGAGGGCGGTGTTCGGATCATTGCTGGCGATGTGCAGCACCGCATTGCGGCTGCCAGCGGCGCCTGCCGTGAAGGTAACGGTCAAGGTCGTGCTTGCCCCCCCGGCCACGGAGGTGGCCGCTGAGGTGGTGACGGTGTAATCGGCAGCATTCGTTCCATCAATCGTGGTACTGGAGATCGCAAGGGTGGCGGTGCCGGTGTTCTTGATCGTGAACGTCTTTGGGGATGTGGTGCCCACGGCGTGGCTGCTAAAGTCCACTGTGCTTGCATCACTGGTCAAACTCGTGCCTGCGGGCTGCTCCACGGCAATGTGGGGGGGCGCAATCTGGAAGCCCGGCGTGGCGACGAGGGCCAGGCTGTGGATGGCACCTGCGCCGCTCCTGGCAGCCAGGAAGCGCGCACCAACGGGGAGTGAGGTTGCATCCACTGTGACGGGCACCAAGCTCTGGGCGGTGCTGTTGTCGCCCAGCTGGTCATAGGTGTTGTTGCCCCAGGTGGCCATGGTGCCGTCCGAGCACAGCGCCAGACTGTGGATAAATCCTGAGGTCACGCCGATGACTGTCTTGCCGGCGAGCACCCCTGCGGTGTTGACCGCGACGGGCACGAGGCTGTCGTTCGTGCTATTGTTGCCGAGCTGGCCAAGGTTGTTGTGGCCCCAGGCGGCCAGTGTACCATCCGAACATACCGCCACAGTGAACTCCTGCCCAGCGGCCATGGCGATGACGGTTTTGCCAGCCAGCGTCCCGGACGTGTCCACGGCGACGGGCACCAGACTGGTGGTGGTGCTGTTGTTGCCCAGCTGGCCATAGTCGTTGTAGCCCCAGACGACCAGTTTTCCATCGGAGCACAGCGCCAGGCTGTGGAGCTGTCCCGCAGCTACGGCGATGACCGTCTTGCCGGCGAGAATTCCTGACCTGTCCACGGCGACCGGCACCAAGCTGTCGGTCGTGCTGTTGTTGCCAAGCTGGCCAAGATTGTTGCTGCCCCACGCGGCCAGTGTGCCGTCAGAGCACAGGACAAGGCTGTGGCTGATGCCTTCGGCCATGGCGACGACGGTCTTGCCGGCGAGCACCCCAGAGGTGTTTACCAGCACTGGCACAGAAGTGTTGACCCTGCTGTTGTTGCCCAGCTCGCCATCCCCGTTCCATCCCCAGGCGGCGAGCGTGCCGTCCGAGCACAATGCCAGGGTCTGCTCGTAGCCTGTGGCAACGGCGATGACTCTTTTGCCGGCGAGCACACCCGAGGTATCCACGGCCACGGGCACCAGGCTGTCGGTCGTGCTGTTGTTGCCAAGCCCGCCGCTGCCGTTGTAGCCCCAGGCGGCGAGTGTGCCGTCCGAGCAGAGAGCCACGCTGTGGGGCTGACCGCCGGCCACGGCAATGACAGTCTTGCCAGCGAGCACGCCTGAGGCATTGACCGGTACTGGCGCAAGGCTGTTAGTCTTGGTATTGTTGCCCAACTGGCCATAGCCATTGTAGCCCCAGGCGACTGCCTCGGTATTGGCCCATTGCAGAACCAGGTCGTTGCCGGTGCCTCCGTAATAGTTGGCGACGAAGTGATACGTTGTCCCGCCGAAGCTCAGTGCCACCGCCTGCCCTTGCGCGAGGTTGCTGAAGGTGCCGTGGATGAAGTCCAGCCCGGTGTTGTTGATCACCGTCAAGGTCGTGCCCACCGGTGGCGCAAAGTTGAGGGAGCAGACGATGGTCCCTTGGGCCGTGTAACTGCTGGCGGTTATGGGCACATCGGCGGCGGAATTGTACGATATCAGCAGGTGGGCCAACACAACAGCCGGGGGCAGGGAGGAGAGACCGAGGCTGAAGGCGGAGCCTTGCCCGGTTGTTCCGGCCACGAAGCGCTCGCCGGTTGAGAGGGAGGCGGTACTCACTGCCACCGGCACGTGACTGTCGGTCGTGCTGCTGTTGCCCAACGTGCCATATTCGTTCCATCCCCAGGCCGCCAGTGTGCCATCCGAGCATAGGGCGAGGCTGTGATCGGCACCGCCGGCCAAGGTGATGACCGTCTTGCCTGCGAGCACCCCTGACCTGTCCACGGCCACCGGCACCAGGCTGTCGGTTGTATTATTGTTGCCCAACTGGCCAAACAAATTATATCCCCAGGCGGCCAGCGTACCATCCGAGCAGAGCGCCAGGCTGTGGACCCGGCCTCCGGACACCGCGATGACCGTTTTGCCGGAAAGCACACCTGAGGTATTGACCGCCACCGGCACCGGGCTTTGCGTGGTGCCGTTATTGCCAAGCTGGCCGTAGCCGTTGTAACCCCAGGCCACCAGCGTGTGGTCGGAGCACAGCGCCAGGTTGTGATCCTGGCCAGCGGCCATGGCGATGACCGTCTTGTCGGCGAGCACCCCAGAGGTGTTCACGGCGACCGGCGCCAGGCTGCCGGTCGTGCTGTTGTTGCCGAGCTGGCCGGAGGTGTTGGCTCCCCACGCTGCCAGCGTGCCGTCGGCACAAAGCACCACAGTGTGCATAACCCCGGCGGCCATGGCGATGACCGTCTTGCCGGTGAGCACCCCCGTCGTATTCACCGCTACCGGCACGGAGCTGTTCACAAGAGTGTTGTTGCCCAGCTGGCCGCCCTCGTTGTTGCCCCAGGCCGCCAGCGTGCCGTCCGAGCACAAGGCCAGGCTATGTCCGCCTCCGGCGGCCACGGCGATGACCGTCCTGCCAGCGAGTATGCCTGAATAGCTGACCGCCACTGGCACGGAACTGTTGGTCGTGCTGCCGTCGCCCAGCTGGCCGCTGTTATTGTCTCCCCAGGCCGCCAGCGTGCCGTCGGAGCACAATGCCAGAGCGTGATAATCTCCAGCGGCAACGGCGATGACCGTCTTGCCAGCGAGTACGCCCGAAGCAGTGACCGCAGCGGGCACCAAGCTCGCTGTGGCGCTGCCGTCGCCCAGCTGGTTGACACCGTTGTATCCCCAGGCCACTGCCCGGGTAATCGCCCACTGCAGCACCAAGTCGTTGCCGGTGCCACCGAAGTAGTTGGCGACGAAGTGATACATTGTGCCGCCGAAGCTCAGGTCCACCGCCTGTCCTTGCGCGAGGTTGTTGAAGGTGCCGTGGATGAAGTCCAGGCCGGTGTTGTTTACCACGGTCAAGGTCGTGCCGATGGTAGGCGCAAAGTTCAGGGTGAGAGCCACACCGTCTTGCGCGCTGATCGTGAAGCTGCTGGCAGTGACCGGCACATCGGTCGCCGCGTTAAAGGTGGCCACCATGTCGGTGGCAAACGCCGAAGAAACGGCAAGCAGGGTTGCAGCGAGGAAAGACGCAGCCTGTCGGGCCATGCAATGCAGAGCAGGGGATTGGCGAGTGTTCATAGGATTGTTTGGGTCGAAGTGAGGCCTAAGGACTTTCAGTCGGGGGTCGGGGCAGGTGGCGGGCAATAATCCCGGGGTATTTCTGTGAGGACAGTGTTTTGAGGGTGCCTTGAGCAATTAAAATATGACCTGCATCGGCAACTACATCATAAACTCTTATGGGTTACAATGTAAATACGGTAACGATCCTGTTTTGGTGGCTGAGTGAGGCTGAGGCGTGTTGCCGGATACTGTGGCGACCGTAGGATGGGCTGCAACGACCGAGTGTGGTCATTGCTTGGATCTACGGTAGGTGAGGCAGATTCCCGCTCCGGGTGAAGAGGGGGCTGGCCCGTTGCGTGCCCCCTCAAGTTTTCTTGCCTTGCCCTTCCCGCTGGACAAGAAGTAAGTCAATGTCGACCACCGAAACTCCCCGAACCCGCTTCCTGCGTTCCATGTCTCAGGACAGCCCGTTCTATGCGCTGATGGACCACCTGCCGGGGCTGTCGTTTTTTGCCAAGGATGCGGAGTTTCGTCTAGTGTGCGCGAACCGCCATTTTTACGAGCGCTTCGGCTTCACCCGCGAGGCGGACATTGTGGGCAAGGACGACTTCGACCTGTTCCCGCCGCGGCTGGCTGAGAACTTCCGGCGGGATGACGAGGAGGTGATGCAGTCCGGCAAGCCCCGGCTGAACATTGTGGAGCTGTTCTTCAATCAGCAGGGGATTCCCGACTGGTTTATCACCAACAAGCTCCCGGTCTTCGACGTGGATGGCCGGGTCATCGGCGTGATGGGCACCACGCAGAGCTACGAAGGCAAGAAGCAGGTGCTGCAGCCCTACCTGCAAATCGACCGCGCGGTGGGCTACATCCGCGGGCATTTCCGCCAGCGCATCAGCGTGGAGGATCTCGCCGCGCTGGTGCATCTGTCGCCGCGTCAGTTGCATCGAAAATTCGTCGAGACCTTTGGCAGCAGCCCGCAGGCCTTCATCATGAAGCTGCGCATTCAGGCCGCGTGCGAAGCCTTGCAGCATGAGGGCAGCACCATCAGCGAAGTCGCGCGTGAGCTGGGATTTTGCGATCAGAGCTCTTTCACCCAGCACTTTCAGAAGCACGTGGGGCTGACGCCGCTGAAGTACCTGCGGCAGTTCCGGCTGGTGCAAGGGGCGTAGGGGCCGGAGGAATGAATCGCACGGAGGAATGAACCGCAAAGAACGCAAGGATCGCAAAGGTGGGCGCGAGTGTTTGCTTTAGACTCTTGGACGGGCCGGCGTTGATCGCTGCGGTTCAGTATTCGTGAGATTTTTGACGTCGTTGTCGTCACGTGGCTGCGAAGGTCTCCTGACGGATCAAGCACCCCGGCCCACCCTTGCGAGACGTTGCGTTCTCTGCGGTTAAACCTTCCGTTCCGCCAAGCTACTTCATCACCTGCGCCGCGATTTCATCCCACAGCGCGGCGATGTCCTTTGGCTTGCGCGAGGGCTTGCCGGCCTTGGTGAACCAGTAGTCTGCATTCCACTGGTCGCCCTCGATCAGGTGCAGCAGGGCATGAATCCAGGAGCCCATGGGCGTATGGATGTCCTGCGCAAGGTTGTGCGCCGCCTCCCAGGCACCCTTCTTGGTGTGCCAGAGCGCCTGCGCCTCGCCAGACAGGCCGGCGGGCGGGGCGGAGTCGGATTGCGCGGAGGCGAGAAGTTCGGCGGCCGTCATGGACCTAAATGTCCTCTGGCAAAGGCTGGCCCTTGGTTTCCGGGGCGAAGGGCAGGACGATGATGCCCATGAGGAAGATCGCACACATGGTCATCGCTGCATAGCGCAGCGGTAGGTCTGCACCTTGGGCGGCATAGCCGCCGTACACGTCCGCCGTGAGCTTGGCGGAGAAGAAACTGCCGCCTGCAGCCGCAAACCGGCCCAGGTTGTAGCAAAAGCTAGTGCCCGTGCTGCGCAGTTCGCTGGGGAAGAGTTCCGGCAGATAGATGGCAAAGCCTGCGAACAAGCTGAGCTGGGCGGCCCCCATGAGGAACATCATCCACTTGGCGGATTCCGGGTCGCCCATCTTCCAGTACACCAGGAAGGTGATGATCAGGGCCGAGCAGAAGCCGAGGAAGAATGCGAAGCGGCGGCCGGCCCTGGCCACATAGGTGAAGAGGCTCATGCCCACGGCCGCACCGACCATGTTCCAGAGGTAGGCTTTGGCGATGGCCAGATTCACCGCTGCCGCCACGAGGCCGGTGGCCATGCCCGCCTTCTCATAAAATTGCCTGAACACGACCTTCTGCAAATCCACCGCGTACTCGCCGATCGCCCACAGACCAATGACGCCGGTGCTGGCGATGATCGAGCCAATAATGAGGTTCTTCGTCCAGCGCGGGCTGCTCAGCAGTCGTGTGTAAGGGGCGAAGATGCTGCCTTTGGGAAGCAAATCCTGTTCCTTCAGCCGCTGCCAGCGCGGCGGCTCTTTCAGGTAGCCACGGGTGAAGACGATCATCAGCGCGGGGAAGGCACCGATCAGAAACATCCAGCGCCAGCCGGAGCCCGCCGCGATGGTGTGGCTGGCCTCCAGGTCATCAATGCCAATCTTGGCAAAGCCTGCGGTGAGGTTGCCGATGGTGGAAAGGATTTGCAGCATCCCGAGCGACTGTGCCCGCGCGCCATCCGGCACCGTCTCAGCGATCAGAGCCACGGCCAGGCCAAACACACCGCCCACGCCCACACCCGTGAGGAAGCGGAAGATCGTGAAATCTATCTTGGTTTGGCTGAAGAAGCTGAGCCCGGTGAAGGCCGAGTAGATCAGGATCGTCAAGGTGAGCATCCGCGCCCGACCATACTTGTCGCCCAGCGAGCCAAAGATCATCCCGCCGATGCCCCAGCCGATGAGAAAGCAGGCCGTGACGACCTTGCCGTAAGCCTGGAGAGCGGGGTCGCCCGCCTTCAGCTTCATGAGTTCCACCAGCGCCGGCACACGTGCCAGGGAGAACAGCCGCTGGTCCAGGCAGTCAAAGAACCAGGCCGCGGAAGCGACGAGCAGGACGAACCAGTGATAGCCTGTGAGCTGCTTGTACCAGGGGGCGTTGGGGCTGATGGGGGAGGCGGTGGACATGGGCGCGGATGTTGAACGGGATGGGTGAGAGTGGCAACGCAAATGTGGATGGGACGGGAGCGGCCCGTGCGGAGTTGGAGAAATCGTCCTCTGCGGGCAGAATCTTCCAAGCAGGAGGTTGAACGGCAAAGATCGCTGGGGTGGGGGGCGCTTTGTATGGCGGCGCGAATGAGCCTTGGACTGGTGCAGCCGGCACGTCGGGTGTTTTCAACCGAGGCGCCGTTACGAGCCCTGGAACCCTGATGGCGAGACGCCATCACTCCTTGTGATCGGGGGCGGTTCAACCCGGTGGATTACAAAGTGCCCACGATCCAAGGAGCGAGGGCGTCCCGCCATCGAAGGCGTTGTCTTGTCATACGCCCTGATCGTTTGTCACAGGCGTCCGGCGCTGCAGGTCACGAAGCACCGTGAGTATCAGCTCAAGCTGGCGCTGGGCACGGCGTTCATTGGCCTCCTGGACCCTGGTTGCTAAATTGACCACCAACATGAACACGACCAGCAATGCAAGGGGTGTGGCCTGGCTTTGCCAGGCCAAAAAACCGAATAGGAGCACAGCGACAATCGAGGCGAAATCGCCCCGTTTCATGCTTCTCCAGGTGCCTGGCTTGGCTCGCGCCATCTCGGCAAGGTCAAGCATCGCCTGCAATCCTGGCGATAGGGAAACTTCGGGAGCGGAGTCGAGTCGATCGAGTGATGGCATAACAATACCTTTCTTCCTGTGGGTGGTCATTCCTAACGAATGAATGCAGATGGCCAAGCGTGGCATCGGAAGCGGGATTGTCGAGGCCCTCGCTGAATCCGCGGCCTCCAGCGCGGCACAGCCAGCAGCCCAATAGGTCCTATACGACCTATGGGACCTATTTCACCCGCGCTGCCCCGCCCACGCCCAATGAACAAGTATGAATGCCCCGTCGCCACGCGTAGCTTCCCATCCCATGACACGCCTTCTCTCCCCTCTGTATCTGGGCCTGCTGGCCACGCTCTGCCTTTCCCAGGTTCACGCCAAAGACGCTTCCGCTTCACCGGTCATCGCCCCGTCCCTGCAGCGCTTCGTGGACGATCACACCATCTCCGGCGCGGTGACGCTGGTGGTCGGCAAGGATGGCATCCTCAATCTTGAGACGGTGGGGTTCAGCGACCTGAAGTCGAAGACGCCGATGTCGCGGGACGCGATGTTTTGGATCGCTTCGATGACCAAGCCGATGACTTCGATGGCCCTCATGATGCTGGTGGAGGAGGGCAGGCTGAGCATCGACGATCCAGTGGAAAAGTACCTGCCGGAATTCAAAGGGCAGATGCTGGCGGTGGAGAAGGCGGCGGATCACGTGCTGCTGCGCAAGCCGGCGCGGCCGGTCACAATCAGGGACCTGCTCACGCACAGCAGCGGGCTGGTGGGCAAGTCGCCGCTGGAGCCGGGTGCTCTCGATGTTCTCACCCTGCGCGAAGCGGTGATCACTTACGCGATGTCGCCCTTGCAGTTCGAGCCTGGCAGCAAGTGGTCATACTGCAATCCGGGCATCAGCACGCTGGGCCGCCTGATCGAGGTGGCCAGCGGCAAGTCGTATGCGCAGTTCATGCAGGAGCGGTTGTTCACGCCCCTGGGCATGAAGGACACGACTTTCTGGCCGGACAAGGCCCACCTGCTTCGGCTGGCCAAAGCGTACAAGCCCACTGCCGACAAGGCGGGCCTGGAGGTGACGCCGATCATGTACCTGAGCCCGGACTTGAGCGACCGCAAACGCATGCCCCTGCCTGCGGGTGGCTTGTTCTCCTGCGCCACCGACCTGGCCAAGGTTTATGCCATGGTGCTCAACGGCGGCACGCTGAACGGCCATCGCTTCCTAAAGGCGGAGACGCTGAAGCTGATGACGACCAACCAGCTTGGCGACATGAAGGTGAGCTTCGCCGAGGGCATGAACATGGGCCTGGGCTTCCACATTGTGAAGACGCCCAAAGGCGTGACAGAAGCACTGAGCCCCGGCTCCTTTGGCCACGGCGGCGCCTACGGCACACAGGCCTGGATCGACCCCACACGCGGCCTTGCCATCGTGCTCCTCATTCAGCGTGCCAACCTGCCCAACTCGGATCAAAGCGCGATGCGCGCGGTATTGCAGAAGACGGCAGTCGAGCGTTTCGGCAAGTAGGCCCGTCCACTCCGCCCATGAGGTCCACTTCGTCCACCCGACCCTGAACCGAACTGGACATTGCCCTCGCGTTGTGACACAAGGGCGCTTCCCTTTTCCTCATGACCCCGCTCGTCCGCAAAGCCGTGATCCCTGCCGCTGGCTATGGCACCCGATTCCTGCCCATCTCGAAGGCGGTGCCCAAGGAGATGCTGCCCCTGGTGGACAAACCGGTGATCCAGTACGTGGTGGAGGAGGCCGTGGCCTCCGGCATCACGGACATCCTCATGGTGATCAGCCGTGGCAAGCGCGCGATCGAGGAGCACTTCGCCCCGGCGGTGGATCTGGAGCTTGAATTGGAGGCAAAGGGCAAAACGGCGGAACTGGAGGCTCTGAGGACGCTGCAATCGCTGGCGCGCATTCATTACGTCTGGCAGCCGAAGATGGGCGGGCTGGGGGATGCGGTGCGCTACGCGCGTACCTTCGTGGGTGATGAGCCCTTCGCGCTGCTGCTCGGCGATACCGTGGTCACCACCAAGCCGGGCGACAAGCCGGTGACACGCCAGCTGGCGGATGTGGTGGAACGTCACGGCGGCTCGTGCGTGGCCCTTCAGGAAGTCAGCGCGGACAAGGTGGGCCGCTATGGCATCATGGGTGGCGAGGAAGTGCAGGCAGGGGTGATTCGCGCGACCCAATTTGTCGAAAAACCGAGGCCCGAGGAGGCTCCCTCGCGGCTGGCTGTCAGTGCACGCTACGTGTTGTCGCCCGCGATTTTTCAATTCCTTGACCAGACCAAGCCGGGCAAGGGCGGTGAGCTACAGCTAACCGATGCGATGGCGGCACTGATGGCGGCCGAGCCTTTGTTTGGCCTGCGGTTTGACGGCCAGCGCCACGACATCGGCAACAAGCTCGACTTTATCAAGGCGAACGTCCACTTCGGTCTGGAGCGCGAGGATATCGGCGGAGCGCTCCGGGAGTGGCTCAAGGGGGTCGTGGGATGAACGGCAGGCGTGGCAGGTGGTCTGCGCGCGCCTTGGCGGCCCTGCTCGCCGTAACACTGGCTGGCTGCGGGGATCATCAGGCCAAGGCGCTGAGGAAGCTCACCGCCAAGGGCTATTCTTTGTCGGTGGAGGAGTTCCTGCGGGCCGCGCGGGCCGGGGATGCTCAAGCGGTTCGCTGGTTTGTCGAGGCCGGGCTGGAGCCCAATGTGCCTGATGCGCACCACCGCACCGGCCTGGGGGAGGCAGTGAAGGCCGGGCAACTGCCGGCCGTGGAAGCCCTGGTGGCGATGGGCTCCACGCTGCCAAAGGAAGGCGAGGCTGCCGCCGAACTGCTGCGGTCGGCCGTCAGCGCCCGCAGTCAGCCGGTGCTGAAGTTTTTGCTGGAGCATGAGGTCACTGGCAAAGGGCTCAAGCCCGACTCGGTGTCGCCGCTGGCCGTGGCTGCCAGCCTGGGACAGCGCGAGGCGCTGGAACGTCTGCTGCCCCTCAGCGCGGGGCGCGAACAGGAGGCGCTGTTTGCCGGAGCAGGCGGCGGCGATGTCGCTACCCTGAGCCTGCTGATCAGGGCCGGCACGAACGTCCTGACCCGGCAGGCGAAGTCAGGCAAAACGGCGCTCATGTGTGCCGCGGAAGCGGGGCGGGCGGAGGCGGTCGAACTGCTCATCAACGCAGGGGCGAACCGCTGGGTGGAAGATGACCAGGAGCGAACCGCACTTGATTTTGCGGAGGCTGGCGGCCACGCCGGAGTGGTGGCTTTGCTGGAAGCAGCACCAGGTGTCAAGGAGAGTGAGGCGGGCGTGCTTCCAGGTACCGGGCACGACAGCGCGCCTGGCGCGGCCCAGCCCCTCAATGGCGTCGAATTCAGGGTGAACAGGGCGCTCAACGAGTCCGTGGTGGCGCTGCTGAAGTTGCGCGGCTGTCGTGAGGAAATGGTGCCTGTCATGCTGGATGGAGTGGAGGACGGCAAAACCATGTTGCGGGTGCTGCCGGATGGCGAAGCCGGAGCGCAGGCAGAGGGGAGCCCGATAGGCGGCACAGGGTGGATTCTGGAACGGGTGCGCATGGGTGAGGACCGGCCCGCTGCGTGGTGGTGTCCCCAGGTTTCGATCCGGAATCCGCGCAACGGCCTGCGCCTGGCCCTGGTCAGGGGGCTGCCTGGCCGCAGTGGCAGGACGGTAGCCGTGCTGGAGTTTGGCCCGGCCAGGGAAGTTCATGAGGGATTGCCCGGAGATGCTTTCGCCATCAGTGGTGCCACCACCCGCCACTTTGTGTTGGATGTCGTCGCGCCCCTGGCGGTGGAATTGCACGACACCGCGGCTCCGGCCGTGAAGATAGTGCTGAAGGCCGGAGCGTTAAAGTAGTCTCCATTCACTTCGTAACTGGCTGGAGTGTGACAAAGACAGTAATTCGCGGGCGAAGCAATGAGGTGCAAACCGCAGCCACAGGTCTGGCGGGGTTTCTATATTCGTGCGCCGCGTCATCCGTCACCAAAATAACATCACACTGTAGTGCGAGCTGCGTGCGGATGACTTTTTTGCGACGGCACCACGCCAGAAAGCGATGTTAGATTTAATTGGTCATAAACATCCAAATAACATCTTGACTTACCAAGGTCGAATCAACCTTGTTCGAGATGAACGATCCGTTCTCTAATTCCGGCTTCCTGATTCTCACGGGCACAGATCCCATCGATCTTGGCAATGATCCCATTCAGGGTTTCACGCCCATTGGCGGCCCGGCGGCGCTTGCAGCCATTGCTTTTCCGACGCAACGCGGCGGTACGAAGTACCGGGGGGATGCTTCAGGGAGCATCGGCCAACCACTCCTGGAAGGCGTGTTCTATCCCATCCCCTCCATCGGCCTCACGTTGACAAGCGGTAAACTCATCGGCTGGAGGGACTGACGTGCTGGGACTTGGAATATCACTTTTCACGTCACGACCGCCAGTCACGGGTGCGGACGACGGCTGGATTCTCGGCTTCGGCGCCTGGCGCGACAGCGGCGCTTGGATTGACACTGACAACTGGAAGGACTCCTGATCTATGGCCATCGGAACCATTGCAAACGGCGAGAGCGGATCATCTACACGTACAAAGATCAATGCGGCCTTTGCCGTGCTTGATGCTGGAGTAGCAGTATTCGGAACCAACATCTTCACCGATCTGCAAACCATCACGCAGGGCACCGCGAACAAGGGCGTCATTGCCAGCACCGGCTACAGTCTGACGGGCAGCGATGCCACGCCAATGCTCGACTTTGCGGGGACGTGGAATACCACCGGCAATTCGACAGGACTCAAGATTAACATCACCAACACGGCCAGTGGCGCGAATGCCCGGCTTCTGGAACTTGGAGTTGGAGGCAACCCTGTCTGCTCAGTCAGCAAAACAGGACAGGGGACGTTCAGCGGTGGCAGTTACAACGTACCGTCGGTCGTTCTCAGCGGCTACTACGGCGGAGCGCCTGAGAATACCGGATTTGGCTGTGGTGAGGTCGATCTAATCCATGTAATGACCCACAATGGTGGAACATTCGCACTATTCGCTGGCCTTCCACACAATCTGACACTCAGTAGTGACACATCGTTAAGTTGGGCAGGTACATCTACACTCGGAAATACGGCCGGAACTTCCCTGGTGCTGGAGATGAAATCAGCGGCGATTCTTGGTCTCGGATCGCTGGCCGCAACAACCCCTGTCGCCCAGGCTATTGCTGCCCACGATGTCACCACTGGCACGGGCGCGAGCCTCACGCTCTCAGGTGGCACGGGCAGCGTCGCAGGCGGGGCGCTTATCCTTGGGGCGTCGGCCACGACGGGAGCGCCGGCGGCCATCATGACACTGAAGGCCAGCGGCCATATAAATGTCACCGGCATCCCCACCAGTGCCAGCGGCCTCGCTGCTGGAGATCTCTGGAGCAATGGTGGAGTTCTTACCGTCGCGTAATCTCATGAATATCGCATTCACTTCCAATGATCCGCAAACCACTGCGCTTGGCAGGTGCACGCCCGCTGGCAGCAATGGGCCAACGCCGGTTAGGTCGGGTGCTCGGAAAGACTCAAGATCAAGCAGCAACCTGTGCTGTATGGAATCATAGCGCAACTATTCGCCTGCCAATCTCATGACCAAAGAAAGTTTGACCGACGAACTTAAGAAACTGACGAGCCAGCTCGAGCAGGCGATGGCAAACGTTCATGCCCTCAATGGTGCGATTCAATTTGCCAGGCACATGCTGGATAAATGGGATCTGTTACCGGCCGTTCCCGTGTCGCCACCATGTCACGAACATTGATAACTCCATGATCATCATAAGACTCGGTGCCTGCGCTGCGGCCATATAATGCCGGGCTCAATGCCTGCTCCGAGAAACGCGAAGCTGACGGCCCGGATATCTGTGCCGACGCACGATAATCTGCACCATCCCAGACCGCTTCACCCGTGTGAGGAAGTGAAGAGCAAAATCTGCCCAAATCCAATCCACAATCCAATGACCAACACACCAATCCCGGCCCCCAAGGCCTTCTTCAAATCCAAAACCGTCGTTGCCAACCTTGTCGTCGCCATCGGCGGCGTGGTGGCCATTTTCCACCCCGGCACCCAGGCCTGGATTGCCTCCCACGCGGATGGCGTTCTCATGGGTGTCGGCATGCTCAACATGCTCCTGCGCTCCGTGACCCATGGCAAGATTGCTTTGGTTGATGATACCTCTGCTGACGGCCTGTAGCACCTCGACGGACAGCCGCCGTGCGCTCCAGGTTCTGAAGCAGCCCCCACTTTTGATGGCAGCGCCTATGCCGGTGTCACCGCTGATTCGGGCGGCCCAAGCCGAAGACAACGCATTTCGAACCCTGCAAACCGTTCCTGGTACCCGGTTCCCTGTTCCTGGTTCGAAAGCCGGGAAGCGGGAACCCTGAACGGGGAACTTCACCACCGACCCACCTATGAAAACACTGCGCCTCTACGCCCTCTGTGGCTCCATGCTCTGCCTTGCGTCCTGCCAGTCCATCAAGGATACCGGCACCAAAATCACCGATGCCTGGAACGGCATCAGCCCCGCCACCAAGCAAGCTGTGCTTGTCACGGTGGAACAGTCCACCGCCGCAGCTGTCGCGGCCGCGGTGAAGGGCGAGAGCCCGGCTCAAATTGGCAACGACACGGCGACCGCCGCCCTCGTGTCGATCCACCAGCAGCTTCAAGGCAATGCCGGAGTTGCCGCCGTGTCTGCGGCCGGTCTGGCAGCGCTGAAGGACGTGAGTGCCAGGCAGTCCACCAATCAGACGCTTAAAGACGCCAGTGTAGCCGCCATCGTTGCGATCACCACTGCACCTGCGGCGGCCTCCGCCCCTTGACTGCCAGGACGGGCGCAGGGTCTTCCCGGTGATCCCGCGCGAGTCGTTTACATTCAGATCCTTCAGCCGCCTCAACCGGCGAAATCGACTCTCCAAATCGTCCTTGGGGGCGTGTTCGAGGTGCTCACCGTCGCCGTGAAGTTACTCCCCATTCCCTGATGACCAGGGTGGAGGCTGCGGACTGAACAGGCGGCCAGTCTCGATGGTGACGTGTGAGAGGCAAAATCTCCGAACTTTTACGGCATCTGCGATCCCAAATTTAGCCTTCACTATTCCCCATCATGAGCTTCCAAATCACCGGTAAGTGCAGCACCTTCGGCGGGCCCAAAGATACCGGCGTGGCCGCCGACGAGGACCTCGCCCTTTACGAGCGCAGGGACCTTCCCGGAGCGCCCCCCGGGCTGTTCCTGCCGCAGCAGCCCGCTGGCACTACCGGTACGGCCCGCAGGCTCAACCCGCAGGCCTATTACTGTGCCATGCGCTGGGCCTACTCTGATGCCAGCAAGAGCACATTGAAGCCTGGGCTCGGCGTATGCCTGCCCGTCACCACTCCGCGCGCCTGGCTCGTGAGGAACCCTGTGCTTCTCACCAATCCCAAGCGTCCGGACATCAAACCTATCAAAGTCTTTGGGGTCGATTGGGGCCCAAATTCAAACACCGGCCGCATCATTGATCTGTCGCCCGGAGTTGCCGAGGCCCTGCAGGTCGAAACGGACAGCACGGTGACGGTTACCATTAGCGCTTGATCGTGAAGCGTTTGCCCCCTCGCAACGCAGATTTTTCGTCGTTAAATGTAACAATTCGCCGCGCTTGAGCATAGAGTGTCATCTTGATGGCACGACAATCTCTAGATTTTGCATTCGAATTCGACCGGGGGCTGAGGGCTTATATGGCAGCCTGCGGAGTGCGTGGACGATCTGGCTCAGGGGGGCACCTGGTTTCGCGCCACGGAGCAGCGACCGCCGAAGGCGGATCCGGTGGGCTTGCTCAAGGGGATCGCACGGCATATCAGTGGAACGCGGGCAACGTGGCTCCGAGGCCTCGTCGAAGACCCTCCGCAACCGGGAAGGCCCAGGGCCGGTAGCTCACTCATTTCAAGCAATTTCATGAAGACACATCGTTCCATTTCCGTCGCAGCCTCGCTTCTGTGCAGTGCATTGTCGGCCGCTCATGCCGGAACCCCGCCACCGGCTGATATCGCTGCGTTTTTCAAGCCGCCCGCCGCGCTGTCGGCCGACCTGGGCTCATACAAGTCTCCGCTGCTCTTCAATAACGGTCGCAAGGTCCAAACACCGGATGATTGGCAAAAGCGGCGGGCCGAAATCCTTACGGACTGGCACGGCATCATGGGAGCCTGGCCTGCGGTGATTGAAAAGCCGAAGCTGGAAGTCCTGGAATCCAAGCAGCGCGAGACCTTCACCCAGAAACGCATACGACTCGAGATCGCGCCGGGCCAGACGGGCGATGGCCGCCTCTTGATTCCCGAGGGCAAAGGTCCTTTTCCCGCCGTGTTCGTGCCTTACTATGAGCCGGAAACGAGCGTGGGCACGGGAGATCACCCGTTGCGCGACTTCGCGTATCAGCTCGCCAAGCGTGGATTTGTCACCCTCGCCATCGGCTCACCGGGTGGTGATGCGCGCAAGCCGGTGCTGTCCGCCGGTGCGGCATGCCAGCCGCTGAGCTACCTCGGCTACGTCAGTGCGAATGCCTGGAACGCCCTGGCCTCAATGCCGGAGGTTGATTCCACGCGCATCGGCATCGTCGGCCACTCCTATGGGGGCAAGTGGTCCATGTTTGGGGCGTGCCTGTGGGACAAGTACGCTTGCGCGGTGTGGAGCGATCCGGGCATCGCCTTCGATGAAACCCGCGGCAGCATCAACTACCAGGAGCCCTGGTATCTGGGCCTTGACCCCGCGATGTCGCGCAAGCCGGGACTGGTGCGCGCGGACAGCCCGCGCACAGGGGCATACAAGACGCTCGTCGAACGCGGACATGATCTCGTCGAGCTCCAGGCGCTGATGGCGCCGCGCCCCTTTCTTGTCTCCGGCGGCGCCGAAGATCCCCCCAAGCGCTGGGCGGTGTTGAATCATCTTATTGCCTTGAACAAAATGTTAGGCTTTGAGGGCCGCGTGGCGATGACCAACCGTGCTGATCACCCGCCCACCGTGGAATCCAACGAGGCGATCTACCGCTTCTTTGAGTGGTGGTTGAAGCACTAGCGCGGAGCTGACGTCTAACCGGTCTTCCTCATGCAAGCCTCCCTCATTACTCCCGCACGGCTGCGCGTCAGCCACATCAGGCTCGGCTGCGTGACTTTCGGCCGGGAGAGGAGCCCACAAGGGACGCCCTGTTTGAGCTTATACTTGATGAAATGTAACGAACTTGGACCCTTTGTTCCGCCACTCGTCACAGTAGCGCTGGAAAAAGGCAGCTTGGTCTTGAGTGCATTTCACGCCATTTTCGATGAGTTGAAACATCGCGCCAATAAAAAAGCGAACCACGGGCTCGACGGCCCCCGGTTCATAACCGTGGGTGTAGAACCCAAGAGGGGGACAAGCGTAAAGGCAGGTGCTTACACCCTGGTGAAACACAAACTCATGATCAACCAGATCTTTGAACTCAGATTGGCACAGCTCACGCAATCCATCGGAGTATTTGTGAGCTATGGCTCCGACTTCTTCAAAAACAGAGATTTCCTCGGTGCCAATTTCTTCGACATCAAGTAGGTCGCCCTGCGTCAATTTCTGACCTTCAAAAAGCAGGCCCACAGAAGCAGTTCTCTTGAAAACAAAAAGCAGTCTTGGTACGGAATTGATGTCGGATGCCGCGCTGAAAAGCTGATCGAAGAATGTTTGTGCAGCATCGCTCAAGGAATGACCAAACGCGGGCATTTTCACGCCGCTCATCCAATGGACTTGGTCATCGGCTGGAGGCGGACAAGACCTGGCAGACCGCACTCTTACAAACGAGGTAAAGTTGTTCGAGTTTGCCGCAGTGTCCTGCGACCTTGCGCTGTTCCCCGACCAGGTGTCGGTGTGGGCAACAGCGCGCTTCCCTTGACCTACAATTACCGGCCCGGCGAGGAGCATGATGGCGTAACCGTCCGGGTGCCCGTGCAGCCTGCCGAGCACCTCACCTTGACCGGCAAGCATCAGCAAGGCGTGCAACCCGGTTCGCGCTTTGACCGGGTGCCTGGGCATCAGGATGTCTATTTCAACGCGGACGCATGCCGTCGGCTCGCACGACTGGAGTCGGTTGCCGCCCGCACCGGCTTTTCCCACGCCCACCTTGCGCTCGCATGGGCACTGCATCAGCCGGAGGTGGCATCCGTGCTTGTCGGCGTCCGCTCCCCCGCACATCTCGAACAAGCCCTGGCGGCGCAGGCTTTCGATGACCGGGAGCTCTTTGCCGAGCTCAGCGCTTAGATTCAAAGAGTCCGCATTTACCGCCTTGTTCGATTCAGCCGGATCCTTTGCACCCATCCACTGGGCCTAGGGTCGGCCGGCGCTGAGCGGACCGCAGATTGGCGCTCAATCAGTCAGAACCACGGGAAGTCTGGTGAGAGCTGGTGCAGAAGACCTTTCGGCTGACGAAGCGTTGACTCACGCCGCTGACACAGCCACCGCCGTTGCCAGCCCGGCATCACGCAATATCACAGCGCCCATTGACTTCGACCATGTGATTGGCGCTGACGTGAAGGCCAATGGAAAAGCCACCGGCGGGCACAGCTTGTTGAATGGAGATGTTCGTATCGTTCCCGGCACCGAGACGGCACCCAATGCGCAAGGCGTGTATCAGGCGGGCGTGGAAATGGCTCATCCCACCATCCCAGGTACCTGGGTGCCCAAAATAACGAACCAGGGTGTCAATACCATGTTTCCAAAGGCTTGGTCCGCTGATAAAGTGAGGGCCGAAATTGATGCGGCATGGCACAGCACGGCCAAAATCACGACAGGAAACAGATGGGAGTCAACAACACCTTCAGGGGTTCGAGTTAAGGGCTATATTTCACCAAAAACAACAGCCTATCCACTTTACTAAAGTTACATAACATCATGAAAATGCTATTACATTACCGGGAGGGCTGGGGACCAGAAGCAGTCGCCATTGGAAATAAGGAGGATCACCAAAATCGTTTCAACCTCTTTATCGGTGGGGTCTTGTGGTCAGACTGCGAGAGTGTGAAAGGCTGTGATAATTTCATCAAAACCCTGGATGAGATCGAGCACTCTCCCGGCAAGGAACAGTGCTTTTCAGGCAATGCATGGTTTGTGACCATCCGCCCGACAGGGGTGCAGATCGAGTTTGCTGCCGATGAAGCAACGACAGACACCTTTACGATCGAGCAGGTACGACGCGCCGTGACCGGTTGGCGGACACTGCTTCAGATGCCAGACTCGCCAGCAAGCCAGGTCATCGTCGATTTGTAGTAATTGAGGAACCAGAACCGCGCCGACACAGCGATCGACGGCGAGACGATAGGTCGCCATCGATCCGGGTGCCACGCGCCTCCCTCTCGGTGAAGGGCTGAAAGCAGGTGAGGCGGGCGCGAGCCTGTTCGGGGGTGATCAGCCTCCTGGTGCGGGGTGGGGGAGGTGGCAGGTCTGTCCAGGGCTCACGGTCCAGTTGGACGGGTTGAAAAAGGAGGGCTTCTGGACCACTAGGCACTTCCGGAAGCCCAGATTTGGGTTAGCACACAGAGACCACTTTTCCTTCCCGTCAAGGTTTACCATGACACCAGTTAGAAAATGCGGCCTAATCTTGGTGCTTGTAGGGAATTCTCATTTCTCGTAAAAGCTCAGGGATGCGACTCGGTAAATACTCGAAGATCGGTCTCCTGGCTCTGGCCGGATGGTTGCTCGCGTCATCGCTGGCACTGGCCATTGGCACCTGGACACCGGTCGCGCATACCGCACCCAGCTCTGTGGGCTTGATGATGCTGCTGCCGGATGGCACGGTGATGGCGCAGAACAACGGAGGAACGGCGTGGTACCGGCTGACGCCGGACAGTTCGGGGCATTACGCGAACGGCACGTGGACGACTCTCCAGCCGATGCATGACTCGCGGCTTTACTGCGGCACCCAGGTGCTGAAGGACGGCCGGGTGTTTGTCGCCGGGGGAGAATATGGCAATGGCAGGAGCACGGGCGAGGTTTATGACCCGCTGACGAACCGCTGGAAGATGGCACCTCCTTCCCGGCATGCGTTCGTGGATTCGAATTCCGAGATCCTGCCCGATGGCAGGGTGCTGATCGCCCTGGTGGAGAGCAACCTGAGGAACACCCTCATTTTCGATCCCGTGGCCAACACCTGGACGGCCGGCCCCACCACCAATGGCATTCATAACGAATCCGCGTGGGTGAAACTTGCCGATGACAGCCTCCTGTTCGTTGACCGCCTCACCACAAACTCGGAGCGCTACATCCCGGCTTCGAACACCTGGATCACCGATGCGACAGTGCCAGTGTCCCTTTACGATCCCTACGGCGATGAGACCGGGCCGGGCCTGCTGCTGCCCAACGGCAAAGTCATCTACTTTGGCGCCACCGGGCACACCGCCATTTACACGCCCTCCGGCAGCACGGCGAACGGCACATGGGTCGCCGGCCCGGATTTCCCCAACGGGCAGGGGACACCGGATGCGCCTGCGGCGATGCTGCCGAATGGCAAGATTTTGTGCGCGGTGTGCCCGATTCCGATCTCGGGAAATGTCTTTCAATCGCCGACCACCTTCTATGAGTACGATTACGTGACCAATTCGTTCACGTCGGTGCCGACCACCACTGGGGGCACCCTGAGCCACTCCTCCTATTACGGCACGATGCTGGTGCTGCCGGACGGCACGGCGCTCTACAATGATTTTAGCAGCCAGCTCTACAATTACCACCCGGACGGCACGCCGGTTGCCGCGGGAAAGCCGGTCATCAGCAGCGTGACACAAAACGCGGATGGGTCCTATCACCTGACCGGCACGCAGCTCAACGGCATTTCTGAAGGGTCATGCTATGGCGATGACAACCAGAACGCCACGAATTATCCCATTGTGTCCCTGACCAGCGGCAGCAACGTTTACTACGCCCGCTCCTACAACTGGAGCCGCACCAGCGTTGCCACTGGCAACACGCCGGTGACCTCGGAGTTCGCACTGCCGGCAACCTTGCCGGCAGGTACTTACAACGTCGCCGTGGTGGCGAATGGCATCGCCTCTGATCCCGTGGTCATGTCATTCGCTCCGATTGTGATCAGCCTGCCCGCCAGCGCCACGGAAGGAGCCGCGCCGGTGACCGCGACGGTGACGCTGCCATCGGCGGCCGTGGCAGACACGATGGTGACGCTTGTTTCCTCTGACCCGGCCCGCGCGACCGTCCCTGCTTCGGTGACGGTGACGGCGGGGCAATCCAGCACCACCTTTCAAGTGACCATCATCGACGACGCCATCATGAATGGCGCGGAGGCGGTGTCCATCAGTGCCTCAGCCGCCGGTTTGCCGACCGGCCTCGCGATCATCAGCATTCTCGACAACGAGGGCGCCGTCCTCAGCGTCACCCCGTCCACCTCGTTGAGTTCCAGCGGTTTTGTCGGCGGTCCCTTCAGCGTGACGAATGTGATCTACACGCTCAACAACACCGGCAACATGCCTTTGAACTGGACCATGGCGAAGACGGCTTCGTGGCTGACGCTCTCCGCCAGCAGCGGCACGCTGGCGGGAGGTGCCAATACGACAGTGACGGTGAGCCTCAATGCGAATGCCAACACCCTTCCGGCTGGCTCGTATTCGGACACCCTTAACATCTTCAACCTCACCACCGGAGATGGCGATACGACGCGTTCGGCCTCATTGACTGTGCAGGCGGGCACGCCCGCGATGAGCGTGAGCCCTGCCGCTGTGACGGCGTCAGGCGGGGTGGGGGGACCGTTTGCCGTGACCAGCAGCGCGATGTCGGTGTCCAATACCGGGACAGGATCGATGAGCTGGAATGTCACCAAGACGGCAAGCTGGCTGACTATCTCGCCCACCAGCGGCAGTGTCGCCGCCGGTGCCAGCACGCCGTTGACGGTGACGATCAACAGCAATGCCAACGTGCTGGCGCAAGGCTCCTACAGCGACACCCTGACATTTACCAACAGCTCCAATGGCAACGGCAACACCACCGTGCCGGTTTTGCTTCTGGTGCAGCCAGTGGTGCTGAGCTACACGCTCACTACCAATCCAGGCTGGACGACGCAAGGCCAATGGGCGTATGGCCAGCCGACGGGGGGCGGGGGCACCTTGCATGGCAACCATGACCCCAGCACCGGCTTCACCGGGTCCAACGTGTTTGGGGTGAACCTGAGCGGGGATTACTCCACCACCGTGGGCGGGCCCTATTACCTGATCGCCGGGCCGCTGAACTTCACCGGGAATGCGAGATCGAAGGTGGCCTTCCGGCGGTGGTTGAACACGGATGTGCAGCCGCAGGCTTATGCCACTCTTGAGGTGTCCAAGGATGGCAGCAATTGGACGACCGTTTATAGCAACGGAACCACTGCGGTGAACGACGCTGCGTGGACGGCCGTGCAGTATGACATCTCGGCGGTGGCAGACAACCAGAGCACGGTTTACCTGCGCTGGGGCTACCAAATCGCCAGCGGCGCCCTGGCTGAGTCGGGCTGGAACATTGATGATGTATCGATGATAGCCACGCCAGGCATCCTTGCGCCCACCGCTTCGGCGCAAAGCGTGGCGGCAGCCTTTGGCACGGGCACCGCCATCACGCTCACCGGCACGGATACGAACACCCCGGCGCAGGCTCTGACCTTCGCCATCGCGTCCAGCCCCCTGCATGGATCCTTGAGCGGCACGGCGCCGAGCGTGACTTATACACCCACGCCCGGCTACAACGGCGCGGACAGTTTCACTTTCACCACCACTAATTCATACGGTTTCGCCAGCGCGCCCGCCACCGTCACGCTGACCGTGGCCGCGGGCGTGCCAACGGCGGATACGATCGGCATCAATGTATCGACGAACGGTAGCAAGGCGGTGACCCTGAGCGGCACCGATCCCAACCTGCCACCGCTGCCGCTCAGCTTCGCGGTGGTGGCGGGCCCCACGCAGGGCACTCTTTCCGGCACGGCGCCGAACCTCACTTACACGCCCGCAGCCAACTACACGGGGGCGGACAGCTTCACCTACACGGCAAGCAACGGGAGCCAGACGAGCGTTGCGGCGACGGTGTCAATAGTCATCGGCGTGGTCAACGTGGCGGAGCCCGTGCTCCCGATCACGATGATGGGTGGGGACAATCCGCGCTCCACCCAAATTCTGGGCAGCGACGGCCAGCTGTACGGCACGATGCAGTCCGGTGGCAGCAGCGGTCTGGGGGCGGTGTACAAGATCACCACGGCGGGAGTGATGACCACGCTGGCGAACTTCCACGGTTACGATGGAGCCACCCCGCAGGGCGGGCTAAGCTTGGGATCGGACGGCAATTTCTATGGCACCACCACGGCGGGCGGCGCGAACAACCTGGGGACGATATTCCGCATGTCGCCCCGGGGTGTTGTGACGACTCTGGTGTCCTGTTCCACGGCGACCGGCTCGACACCCAAGGCCGCGCTGGTCCAGGCTTCCGATGGCAACTTCTATGGCACCACCACCGGCGGCGGGACAAGCTTCAACGGCACGATTTTCAGGATGTCGCCCGCCGGTGTGTTCACGGTCCTGGTCAATTTCAGCGGCACCATTGGTTCTTTCCTCGGATCCAATTGCCAGTCTGCCATGATTCAGGGCAACGATGCCACCACCAACTTATATGGTGTTACCGGCAGTGGCGGCTCAACGGGCTTTGGCACCCTGTTCAAACTGACCACCGGAGGCACGTTCACCACGCTGGCGACCTTCACCGGCGCGACCGGTGCTACGCTGGGATCGACACCTTTGGGCGCGCTGGTGCAGGCCTCGGACACCACTCTCTATGGCACCACTTCCACGAGCGGTGGATCGGCCAACGGTACGATCTTCAAGTGCACAACCGCAGGTGTGCTGACCACGCTGCAGAACTTCACGGGTTCCTCGGGCACGGTACTGGGGGGCAACTGCAATGCTCCTTTGATCATTGGTTCGGACGGGCTCTTATACGGCACGACCGTCGGCGGCACCTCCAATGGCACGCTGTTCAAGATCAGCACGACGGGGACCTTCACTTCGATTCGCACCATCACCAACGGGGTCGATCCGGCCTGGGCTCCTTATGGCGGCCTGGTGCTGGCAGGCGATGGCAACTTTTACGGCACATTGAGCTCGAGTTTTCTTTCCTCTTCGGGAACCCGCGGAAGTTTCTTCCGCCTCACTCCCGGCACGACCAACACTTACACCTCGGTACTTAGTTTCCCTCTGCTTCCCCCCATTTACCGGAGTCTGTTGCAGAACAGCGACAACAATTTCTACGGCACCACACTCCAGGGCGGGACCAGTCAAGTCGGTTCTGTTTTCAGGCTCACCCCCAACGGCGCCTCCTCCACTCTGGCGAATTTCTCGACCAGTTTCAATGTGTCCAGTTTGATGGTGGGCAGCGACGGAAATCTCTATGGCGCCACCAGCACCGGTGGCTTGAGCATCGGTGGAACTTTGTTCCAGATCACCACCTCAGGGGCTCTGACGACGTTGGCGAATCTGACCGGCACGGTTGGAGCCGAGCCTGGTTTCAATTCTCCCGTGCCGCTCACCGAGGTATCACCCGGGGTCTTTTATGGCGTCACCGTATCAGGCGGGGCGAGCAACCTCGGGGTGGTTTTCAAAGTCACCTCTGCTGGTGTTTACACCGTACTTGGAGCATTCACTGGGACCACCGGCGCCCTGCTGGGCTCCGTTCCGGAGACGCGGCTGGTGCCTGGTGGCGATGGGTTTTTGTATGGCACCACGGCATCTGGTGGCAGCGGCGGGAACGTGGGCACGCTTTTCCGGGTCAACGTGTCCACTGGATTGGTCACTTCTCTGGCCAGTTTCACCGGAACCACCGGAGTCTTGCCCGGCAGCACCCCAACTACCGATCTGGTGCTCGCCTCCGATGGAAATTTGTATGGTACCACCCCGGGTGGCGGTGCCAATTCTGCCGGCACCGTGTTCAAGTTGACAACCGGGGGGGTGGCCACTTCGCTGTTTAGTTTCACAGGCACGGGTGGTGCCGCGCCCGGTTCAACGCCATCCTCGAGCCTGGTGCTGGGGGCGGATGGCAGCCTTTATGGCACCACCTCCGGCGGCGGTGCCAACTCCTTGGGCACGGCCTATCGCTGGACGTTGGCGGGAGTGTTCACCTCCATCGCGAGTTTCACCAACCCTGCGGGGGCACTGCCCGGGTCCGCGCCCAATGCCATGCTCCTCCAGGCCGCCGATGGCTGGTTCTACGGCACCTGTACTTCCGGTGGGCTTTACGGCCAGGGCGCCGTGTTTCGTTTCCACCCCAGCGGGGCCGCGCAAACGCTCTACACGTTTGGTTCGGCCGCCGACGGAGGCTCCCCAAACCTATCTCTCGGCACAGTGAATTCGTTGGGTTACCGTTTGGTGCAGGGTGCTGACGGCTACCTCTACGGAGGCAATGGCTCCACGGTGTTTCGGGTGCATCAGCAGCCCGCCGTGCAGTCGATCGCCGCCACCAGCGTCACGCCCACCAGCGCCACGCTCGCCAGCATGGTCGTGCCAAACCAGGATGGTGCGACGGTGTACTATGAATATGGCTACACCACCAGCTATGGCACGCAGACGACATCCCAGGTGCTCACAGCCGGCGGCTCGGCGGTGGCGGTGAACGCCGCCCTCACCGGTCTGGTCGCTGGCACAGTGTATCACTATCATCTGGTGACCATCACCAGCCAGGGCACGTTCATCACCGCCGACCAGACCTTCGCCACCCCGGCCGCGCCATTGGCGATCACCGGGTCCTATGTGGGCGCGGGTCAAACTGGCATCACCGTGGACGGGCTGGTCAATCCCTACGGCTCACCCACCAGCTATTACTTTGAGTACGGTGTCGGGCCCGGAGATGCCGGGGATGCCAATGGAGCGATCGAGTATCTGGTGAGTTCCACCCCTGTGGACATCGGCAGCGGCGAGCCCAACAGCGGTGCGGGTGGCGGCATTGCGAATGTGCCCGTGAGCACCACGTTCAATTTGCTCGGTCCTTCCGGCACCTATCACATCCGGCTGGTGGCCACCAACTCCTATGGCACGACCTACGGTGATGACCAGGTCATCAACACCCTTCCAGTTTCTTCCGGCATTGTGCAGCCCATATTTCAAAATCAGGGCACAGGCACCGCTCCGCAGGCGGGACTGGTGCGCGCTGCGGACGGCAGCTTCCGTGGCACGCTTTCCACCGGTGGCACGTTTGGGCTCGGAGCCGTCTTCAAGATGTCCACGAATGGCACGCTCACTCACCAGGCCAATTTCTATGGCAATGTCAATGGGGGCATTGCCGGCTCGGGGCCGCAAAGCACGGTGGTCCAGGCGCTGGATGGGAATTACTACGGCACCACCAACGCCGGTGGCTACAGCGGCGTTGGCACCATCTTCCAGATGACTCCGGATGGAACGCTGGCCACCCTGGTGAGTTTCACCAGCAACAGCGGTCCGGCTGCGGGGTCCAATCCGGTATGCGGTCTCACGCTGGGCACCGATGGCAGTCTATATGGGGTGACCCAGTTTGGCGGCAGTTCGGGTCTGGGCACGGTCTTCAAGGTGACCACGGCGGGTGTGTTCACCTCGCTGGTCAGCTTCACGGGCACCACGGGTGCAGCTCTGGGCTCGAACCCGCGGGCCGGACTCATCCTCGCGTCCGACGGCAATTTTTATGGCACGACGGCCGCCGGCGGCAGTAGTGGCGGCTTCGGCACGATCTTCAAAATGACTCCGGCGGGCACGCTGACCACGTTGGTCAATTTCACTGGCACGACAGGCGCGGTACTCGGCAGCACGCCGCTGGGCGCGCTGGTGCAAGGCAGCGACAGCAATTTCTATGGCACGACGAATCTTGGCGGAGCGAACAATTTGGGCACGGTATTCGTCATCTCGCCTGCAGGCGCGCTTACGACCTTGGTGAATTTTACCGGCACTACGGGAACAGCGGTCGGTTCGAGCCCCAAGGGTGGCCTGGTTCAAGCGGATGACGGATCTTTTTATGGCGCGACGCTGTCCGGGGGTGCCGGTGGTTTCGGCAATCTGTTCAAGGTTGCCCAGGGCGGGGTCTTCACTTCGTTGATCTCATTCACCGGCACCACAGGCACCAATCTTGGCACCAGCCCCAATGGCAGCCTGGTCCTGGGCGTTGATGGTGCGATGTACGGAACTACTTCCTCCGGTGGTTTGAACAACGCCGGGAGCATCTTCCGCCTTACTACGGACGGGCAGTTCGCGACCCTCTTAAATCTCAATGCCGCGCCCGTGTACAGCCGGCCGGCCCAGAGCAATGGCGGCGATCTGTATGGCACCACGACCGGCGGCGGCACGGCCCTTGGCTATGGTACGATGTACTCCGGCACACCGGGGAATGCCACGCAGTTGCTGGCTCCGTTGGTGCCCACGTCCGGCACCACGGCGCTGGCTTCGCGCGGCGGTCTGCTGCTGGCTGCGGACGGCAATTTTTACGGCACGACGGCCTCGGGCGGTGCTGGCAATTTCGGCTCGGTCATCTCGCTCACACCTGCGGGCGTGCTGAACACCCTGATCAGTTTCACCAGCACCGGGGCGGTGCCGGGCTCCAGCCCTCAGGCACAACTCATCACCGGCAGCGACGGCAGCCTGTATGGGACGACCTCGGGCGGCGGCTCGTCTTTCGCGGGAACCATCTTCAAAGTCACGCTCGGGGGTGCATTCACAAGCGTCATCAATTTCACCGGCACCAGCGGTGCCAATCTTGGGTCTTCGCCGCAGGCCCCGCTTATTATTGGCAGCGACGGCAATTACTATGGCACGACGACGGGGGGAGGCGCCGGGGGCGGATTTGGCACGGTGTTCAAACTGACCACGGGCGGCACACTCACCAGTTTGGTGAGTTTCACCGGCACCAGTGGCTCGACTCTGGGCTCGGGTCCGGTCGGCGCTTTGGCGCAGGCGGCTGATGGCAGTTTTTATGGCGTCACTGGCACCGGTGGTGTCTTTGGTTTGGGAACGGTGTTCAAGGTGACGCAGGGCGGCGTGTTTACCTCTGTTGCCAGCTTCACGGGCACCACCGGAGCCCTGCTTGGAACGACCCCGGTGGGAGGTCTGTTCGTGGGCGTTGATGGATGTCTCTATGGCGTCACCAGCTTTGGCGGCGTCTATAACCAGGGCACGCTGTTGCGTGTGGCAGGCGACGGCACGGTCGCTTCGATCTATTCGTTTACCGGCAGGAATGATGGCATTGCGCCTTCCCAGGGGCTGTTCCGGGCGGCCGATGGCTACTTCTATGGCGGCACGGGCACCTCCCTTTTCCGGCTCAATCCTCCGCCGGTGCCGCTCACCGCTCCCGCGACGAATGTCCTGGCCACCAGTGCCACCCTCAATGGCACATTGATACCGGAGACCGGTGCCGTGACCGCCTGGTTCGATTACGGCCAGACTGCAAGCTACGGCTTGGCGACCACCCCTCAGCCCTTTAATGCGGCGACCACCGCATCGCCGATGACTGCGGCACTCACCGGCCTGGACCCGTTCCTGACTTATCACTACCGGCTCACCGTCAGCAGTTCGATGGGCACTTTTTCGGGGCCGGACATGACCTTCGCCACACCGGATGCAACCGTCTTCAATGCCGCCACGGATGTGCCGGTGACTGCCGCGGCGTTCAATGCCACGGGCCTGCCGGTGAGCGTCGCGCTCGGATTCGCACCCGCCACGGGCACGGTTTTAACACTGGTAAACAACACCGGATTCTCGCCAGTGCTAGGCACCTTCAACGGGCTGCCTGAGGGTGCCACCATCACCGCCATGTTTGGAGCGCAAGCTTTCCTGTTGCAGATCAGTTATGTGGGAGGCGACGGCAATGATGTGACGCTCACGGTGGTGTCGCAGGCGATTACCTTCCCCGCCATCCCGGCCAAGCTCACCACCGATGTGCCCTTCACTCTCAATGCGACCGCCACCAGCGGGCTGGCCGTGAGCTATGCCATCATTGCCGGCAGTACCTCGGCGACGCTTTCAGGCAACCAGATCACGCTTACCGGCACCGCCGGCACCGTTGCGGTGCAGGCCACGCAGGTGGGCAATGGCACCTATGGCGCGGCAATGCCAGTGGTGCGCACCTTCTCGGTCAGCACCGGTTCACCATTCACGCAGGTCGCTGGCAGCAAGGGCAACGATGTGTTCCTCGGCATCCGTGCCAACGGCACTCTGTGGGGCTGGGGCTACGGCTTCAACTCTCAGCTTGGTTTCTCTGCCGGCAATCAAGGTGTGCCGGTGCAGGTGGGAGTCGCTACCAATTGGAAATCGGTGAGCCTTGGCGGCAGCCACACCGTGGCGGTGCGCACCGATGGCACCCTCTGGGCCTGGGGCATAAACACCTTCGGCCAGGTGGGCGACGGCTCCACCACCACCCGTTCCAGCCCGGTGCAGATCGGCGCGGGGACCACCTGGGCGCTCGCGGTTGCCGGCACGAATCACACCGTGGCGGTCAAGACCGATGGCACTCTGTGGAGCTGGGGAAGCAACGCCAGCGGCCAGCTTGGTCAGGGTACGACGGACGCCAGCACGCATCCCACACCCGTGCAGGTGGGCGTGCTCACCAACTGGAAATTCACCGGACAGAGCCTCAGTGCCGGGGGCGACTTCACCCTCGCTGTCAATTCCAGCGGCAGCCTGTGGGCCTGGGGCGTCAATGGCAACGGCCAGCTTGGCAATGGCACCATCACGAACGCGACTGCTCCGGTGCAAATCGGTGTTGCCACGAACTGGACCAGCGTCACCGCCGGGTCCAATTTCTCCGCCGGCCTCCATTCGGACGGCACGCTTTGGACGTGGGGCTTGAACAGCAGCGGCCAGTTGGGCGATGGCACGCTCATCCAGAACGTTGTTCCGACCCAGGTTGGCGTGGCGACCAGCTGGCAGACGCTCGTGACTGGTGGCGCCTATTCCATGGCGATCAAGACGGATGGCACGCTGTGGACCTGGGGGGCCAATCTGTACGGTCAGCTCGGGCAGGGGTTCAATGACGTAGTGGTCCGTGGCAACGTCCCCACGCAGGTGGGAACGGCCACGAACTGGCAGTTCATTGCCGCAAGTCTCAATGCCAGCCTGGCCGTGAAGAGCGACGGAACGCCCTGGACATGGGGTTACAATAACAACGGCGAACTCGGGTACAATGAGCGCCTGCCTCTGCCAGTCGCCGCGCAGTTCGGCCCGGTGTCCATGGCGGCGGGTGGCTTTGCTCATTCCGTGGCCCTGAAAACCGACGGCACCCTCTGGGCCTGGGGCTACAACGCTAGCGGGCAGCTAGGCCTGGGTTCCAGCGATAGCGGTCCGCACGTCGCGCCTGCCCAGTTGCTGCCGGGCACGCTTTGGGCAAGTGCGTCCGCGAACGGATCGTCTTCCTTCGCGGTAAAGAACGATGGAACCCTCTGGGCCTGGGGTTATAACGGTAATGGCGAACTTGGCGACGGCACGATCACGCAACGCAACAGCCCTGTTCAGATCGGCACGACTTCCAACTGGCTCACTGTGACCGCCGGATATGACCACGCGCTGGCTATTAGAACCGATGGGACCTTATGGGCTTGGGGTTTGAACGCCTCGGGTCAAGTCGGCAATGGCAGCACAGCGAACCAGTACACTCCCTTGCAAGTGGGCACGGATACCGACTGGGCTGCCATCTCAGGCGGATCCAGTCACTCTGTCGCCCTTAAGCGCAATGGCACGCTCTGGGCCTGGGGCTACAATTTCTACGGGCAGCTCGGCGACGGTACGACGACCAACCATTCCCTTCCTGCCCAAGTGGGCAGCGCAACGACCTGGCGCAGCATCTCCGCAGGCTTCTACCACACGGTCGCCACACAGACGGACGGCTCGCTTTGGGCGTGGGGCTACAATGGCTACGGACAGCTGGGCGACGGTTCATTTACCAATCGGTCGAGCCCTGTCAAAATTGGCACGGGCACTACGTGGAACAGCCTGGCCGCCGGTGGCGACCACACCGAAGCAACCAAGAATGACGGCAGCTTGTGGGCGTGGGGCAACGACAGCAACAATCAGCTGGGTGATGGGGGGACAACCAATCGCTCAAGCCCGGCACAGGTGGGCTCCTCGACTGGCTGGCTTGCGCCCTTCAAGGGAGCCAACCACTCCTTGGTCACTACTGTCGATGGCACGCTTTGGGGCTTTGGCCTCGCCAACTATGGCGCCATTGGATTCGCCTGGCGCAATCAGCTTGTGCCGGACCTTGTGCTTCCGGTTCTCAGCCCGGCGCAAACCATAAGCTTCAGCGTACCGTCCCAAGTGGCCGTCGGCAACGCCATCACTCTCGCCGCCAGCGCCCGCAGCGGCCTGCCGCCCAGCTACATTGTCAGCGGCCCCGCCATTCTCAACGGCAGCCAGCTCACTGTGACCGGGCCCGGAGCCATCAGCGTCATCGCCTATCAGGCGGGCGATAATTACTGGCAGGCCTCGGATATTTCGCAGCAGTACATCAACGAAGCCGCCCCCTCGGCCATCACCACCGTCGCCACCGCGGTGACCACCACGACCGCCATGATCAACGGCATTGTGAACCCCTTGGGCCTGCCTACGACCGCCCAGTTCCAGAGCGGCCTCAGCACGGGCTATGGGCTGAACACCAGTCTCGCCCTTTCTCCCATCAATGGCTACGCGGATCAGGCGGTGAGTGCGACGCTCACCGGTCTGAGCCCCGGTACCACCTACCATTTCATCGTCAGCGCCACCAATACGTTTGGCGCATCCAGTGGCACAGATGTGACATTCACCACGCTCGCTCCCGTCATCGCCGTCTATGATGGCACGCTGGCGGGTACGGCTCTGTCGGATGGCGTGAGCACCGTGGGGTTCGGCCCGATCCTTCCCGCCGAAGGCGCCACGCGTACCTTCACCATCCAGAATACCGGCAATGCCGATCTCACCCTGGTCATGCCGTTTGCCATGGATGGTGCGAACGCCGGCGATTTCGTGGTGGATGCCAGCAAGACCAGCACGACGGTGGCCGCCGGAGCGAGCACTACGTTCACCGTCACCTGCACCCCCAGCGCCAGCGGAGCGCGCACTGCCGGGCTGCACATCGCGAGCAATTCCCTGGGGACGCTCAACCCGTTTGACATCACTCTTGGCGGCACCGGATTGATTGCCCAGACCCTCCAGTTTGACGGCGTCACGCAGCAGAGCTGTGGCACCGCTCTGGTGCTGGGTGCCACCAGCAGCAGCAGCCTGGGCGTGAGCTACGCCATTACCGCGGGCGCCGGCATTGCCAGCCTGACGGGGAACTCGGTCAGCTTCAGCGGCCCGGGAATCGTGACCATCCAGGCCACCCAGGCCGGTGATGGCAACTATGCGCCGGCGGCACCGGTCAGCCAGACCTTTACCGTGGTGAAGGGCACTCAGATCATCGCCTTCGACATCGGCCTGCCTGCCTCGGTCAGCTATTCCAGCGCGGTCACACTGGCCGCCACCTCGAATTTTGGAGTGCTGCCCGTGGTGTTCTCAGTCGTTAGCGGGCCGGGCGCATTGACGGGCAATATGCTTACCTTCAGCGCCCCAGGGCTGGTGACGGTGCAGGCCGCGCAGGCAGGCAGCGTGGCCTTCAATTCCGCGACGTCGCAGATCGTGATCAACGCCTTCAATACGCCGCCGGTGGCTGCCGACGGCACGGCCATTGGCGACGAGAACACCACCCTCACCGGCACCGCCACCGCCGTGGATGCCCAGGGCACCGCGCTCATTCTTGCCAAGGTGAGCAGCCCCGCCCACGGCACGCTGACGTTCAACGGCGATGGCACCTTCAGCTTTGTGCCGGTGCGGTATTTCTACGGCACCGACAGCTTCACCTTCAAGACCAATGACGGCTACGCGGACTCCAACATCGCGACCATCATCCTCACGGTGCGCCATGTGAATCAAGCTCCCGTGGTGCAGGACCATTCTGCCACTGGCGTGCAAGGCAACCTGGTGCGTGGCGTCGTCACCGGCACCGA
>Ga0073936_10001281_pt1 | contig 38964 bp, 39 predicted proteins | sample AliMusrvi5mmetaG_FD_87041 | JGI IMG/M metagenome (GOLD analysis project Ga0073936, IMG submission 87041) | Freshwater lake bacterial and archeal communities from Alinen Mustajarvi, Finland, to study Microbial Dark Matter (Phase II) - Alinen... | ecosystem: Environmental > Aquatic > Freshwater >...
TCGATATCCTTGTATATCGCAGCTCTTTTGTCAGGGTCGGTGGTTGAACGGTATTTCTCATAGAGTTCCGTAATTTTCTCAAGCTCGGAATGTTCCTTGGCATAGTCAAGGGAGCCGATTGAATCAGTCCCCTTGAAAAGCATGTGCTCCAGATAGTGGGCCAGGCCAGTTGTTTCAGCCGGGTCATTTTTACTGCCTGCACGAACGGCAATCGAGGTATATATTCTTGGTTCGTCCCGATGAGAACTCATGTAAACGGTCAGACCGTTGCTGAGTGTATAGATTCTTGTATTGAGAGAGTCTCCCGGAACGGTCGTGTATGGGTATGGCTTGACTTCGTTGGTCATGGGCTTACATGAAATAAAATGTAAAAAGAGTATCCCGATGACGAACATCGGTATGAGCTGTCTCTGAAACTGTGAAAACAATCACGTATAGAAGAATGATAATAATGGGATATAAAGCCCATAATTGCAACCCTCTTCAATAACCTTTTTGAAGAATATACATTCTGGAAGGTCGGAACATCCTGCTTTTTGGCGCTCAAGTTAACGAAGATTGTAGCTGTTAATGTTTGGAACCGATATTGTTTTTATGTTTAGTTATACTCTAACAATCCAGAGAGCGGACGTGGAAGAGCAGAAAGGCACGATGAAATAACAGTCAAGAGAGGAGAGTTGTTTATGAATCAGAGCGGGAATGGAATCTACAGCCTTGTGAGTCCTTACAGTCCGGCGGGCGACCAGCCGAAAGCCATTGAAGCGCTCTCCGAAGGAGTTCGTTCAGGAAATCCATACCAGACACTGCTTGGTGTCACTGGTTCCGGGAAAACGTTTACTATATCAAATGTCATAGCCCAGGTCAATAAACCTGTTCTGGTGATGAGCCATAACAAAACCCTTGCAGCACAGCTCTACGGAGAGTTCAAGCAGTTTTTCCCGGATAATGCCGTTGAGTATTTTATCAGCTACTACGATTTTTATCAGCCTGAAGCCTATTTACCCGCTCTTGATAAATATATCGCCAAAGATCTCCGTATCAACGATGAAATAGAACGGTTACGACTGAAGACCACCAGTGCTCTGCTCAGCGGTCGGAAGGATGTGATTGTCGTCAGTTCCGTCAGCTGTATCTATGGTCTTGGCTCACCTGAAGATTGGAAAGCACAGATAATTGAACTGCGTTCCGGAATGGACAAAGATCGTGACGCATTTCTGAAGGAGCTTATAGCCCTTCATTATATCCGCGATGATGTCCAGCCGACCTCAGGCAAGTTTCGGGTAAGAGGAGATATTATTGATCTGGTTCCAGCGCATGAGGAACTTGCGCTGAGAATCGAATTTTTCGGTAACACGATAGAAAGCCTCCAGACCTTTGAAATAAACAGCGGTGAAGTCCTTGGAGTCGAAGACTATGCATTTATCTATCCGGCACGGCAGTTCATCGCCGATGAGGCCAAGCTCAACGATGCCATGCTGGCCATTGAAAATGAGCTTGCAGGGCGGTTAAACGTTTATCGGTCAGAAAACCGCCTTCTTGAGGCACGCAGGATTGAGGAACGCACCCGCTATGATCTTGAAATGATAAAGGAGCTTGGCTACTGTTCCGGGATTGAAAACTATTCGCGCCACCTTTCAGGACGAAGGGAAGGTGAGCGGCCTTACTGTCTGCTTGATTACTTTCCCTCTGATTATCTTGTGGTCATTGATGAATCCCATGTAACCTTGCCTCAGATACGAGGCATGTTCGGGGGCGACCGTTCACGGAAAAACATTCTTGTTGAACATGGTTTCCGGCTCCCTTCAGCGCTCGACAATCGTCCGCTTCGTTTTGAAGAGTTCGAGGAGATGGCCCCGCAGGTTATCTGTGTCAGTGCGACTCCAAGCGACCACGAACTGATGCGTTCAGGCGGGGTGGTGGTTGAACAGCTGGTTCGTCCTACCGGTCTGCTCGATCCTCCGGTAGAGGTGCGTCCTGTAGCGGGACAAATCGATAATCTCCTTGCAGAAATCCGCATCCATACTGCAAAAGGCCACAAAGCGCTTGTCATGACTCTGACCAAAAGAATGGCTGAAGATCTGCACGACTTTTTTAGAAAGACAGGTATTCGCTCGCGCTATCTGCATTCGGAGATAAAAAGTCTTGAGCGCATACAGATTCTCAGAGAGCTGAGAGTCGGTGATATCGATGTGCTTGTAGGGGTTAACCTCCTTCGCGAAGGGCTTGACCTTCCTGAAGTATCCCTTGTGGCAATTCTTGATGCCGATAAGGAGGGCTTTTTGCGCAATACCCGTTCGCTTATGCAGATTGCCGGCAGAGCTGCCCGAAATATTGATGGATTTGTGGTGCTCTATGCCGATGTTTTGACACGTTCAATACGCGAAGTGCTCGATGAAACGGCAAGGCGTCGCGCCATTCAGCATCGATATAACGAAGAGCATGGCATTACACCACAGTCAATCATAAAATCGGTTGACCAGATTCTCGACACAACCAGTGTCGCTGATGCCGAGGAGCGCTATCGGAGAAAGCGTTGCGGCCTTGAACCCAAACCCGAAAGGCTTCTTGCCGCTCTTATCGAGACACTGACACCTCAGGAGACCTATGCCATGGCCGCAGAACTCCGGCTTGAAATGCAGGAAGCGGCCGTGCAGATGGAGTATGAAAAGGCTGCATATCTGCGCGACGAGATTTCAAAGCTTGAACAGGCGATAAAACATCTGCCGTCCGAATGAAAGATTTTCTCTTCGGTTTGTTTAGTTATCAAGAAATACGTTAGTTATAGAAGAAGCACAAGGAATGCTGCCCCATTATTTATTAACAGGTTGTTTTCGGGAGTTTATGAGCAGTGTTAGCCCAGATAGAGAAGGATCATTACAATAAACTCAACGAGATACTTGCGCTTTCCCGTCGGAATCTTAAAAACTTTGATGAAGCCCTCATCCAGCGTGCCTTTTTTATGTGTTATCGGGCACACGAAGGAGAAAAAAGAGCTTCCGGAGAACCGTTTTTCTTCCATCCAGTCGAAGTAGCCACCATTCTGCTCAATGAGCTTCCTCTTGATGGTGTATCTGTTGCTGCAGCACTTCTCCATGATGTTATTGAGGACAGCGGCTATACCTTTGAAGACATTGTCGCTGAACTTGGCGTTGAAGTCGCTGAAATTGTTGAAGGGCTTACCAAGATTTCCGGAATCACGATCAACAGGGAGACTACCCAGGCGGAAGGTTTTCGCAAGATGCTGCTCTCGATGGTTAAGGATATCCGGGTTATTCTCATAAAGTTCTGCGATCGGTTGCATAACATGAGAACGCTGCAATCCCTGCCCGAGCACCGTCGTCTGAAGATAGCGCTTGAAACACGGGATATCTACGCTCCTCTTGCACATCGGTTCGGTCTTGGAAAAATGAGGGTAGAGTTCGAAAACCTTGCACTCAAGTTTATTGATCCTGAAATGCACGACTTTCTGCAGAAGAAGGTCCGTATGAGCAGGGGAGAGCGGGTCAACTATCTCAGCAAGATGATTAACCCCATCAAGGCTGATCTTGAAAAACAAGGCTTCAAGGTGGAGGTGGAAGGGCGTGCCAAGCATCTTTTTTCGATCTACAACAAGATGCGCAGCAAAAACAAGAGTTTTGAGGATATTCACGATCTCTATGGCATCAGGGTCATTGTCGATACGGAGCGTATTGCCGACTGCTTTGCGGTCTATGGTTTTATAACACAGAAATATCCACCTATTCCGCAACATTTCAAGGGCTATATCTCGATACCCAAACACAATGGATACCAGTCTCTTCATTCAGCCATTATAGGTCCGAAAGGTCACATGGTTGAACTGCAGATCCGCACCAAGCGTATGCATGAGTTTGCCGAACTTGGAGTTGCGGCTCACTGGCGGTACAAGGAAACAATCTCAAGAGATGATGCCAGCATCGACTCGTTTCTTCGCTGGGCAAGAGAGTTGATCAAGGATGCCGATTCAGCTGCCGCTTTTATGGAGGGATTCAAGCTCAATCTCTACCATGATGAAATTTATGTATTTACTCCGAAAGGGGATATGAAAACCATGCCTGCCGGTGCAACCCCGATAGATTTCGCCTATGCTATCCATACAGAGATCGGCAACGGCTGTATCGGTGCAAAGGTTAACGGCAAGATTGTCCGGTTGAATGCACAGCTTAAATCCGGTGACAGGGTAGAAATCATTACCTCAAAAAGTCAGAAACCAAAATCTGACTGGCTTAAAATAGTGGTTACCCAGCGTGCCAAGCTCAAAATTCGATCCGCCATCAATGAGGAACGGCGAATTCAGATTGAGAAAGGACGAGGTATGTGGGAAAAAATGCTCACTGGCACAAAAAAGCTTTTTTCCGATAATGAGATCATTCGGCAGGTTAAACGGTATGGCATTAAAACCCCTGCAGATTGTTTCAGCGCCCTGGCCAGTCAGCAGATCAATGGTGAGGAGGTTATTGAGAAGGTTACAGGCGCCCGCAAGGAGGAGCCGGCGGCGAAAACCCCCATGGACGAAGCTCGTGAGGTAGAAGATTATCTTCAGAAAGCCCGTCAGGAGCAGGAGCAGGAAGGTGCATCGGGGAAAAAAGACGAGGTTGTTATCGCCGGTATGAGCAATATTGCCTACTCTTATGCCAAGTGTTGTCAACCGGTACCCGGTGATGACGTTATTGGATTTGTAACAACAGAAGGGGTTGTCAAGATTCACCGCAAGAACTGCGTCAACGTCAGTAATGAAAATCTGCTGAAAAGCGAGCGAGTAGTTTCGGTATCATGGAACCGTAAGGTTGAAACCGATTTTCTGGCAGGAATAAAGATTGTCGGTGAAGATCGTATCGGCATCATCAATCAGATCACCACAGTCATCTCTAAATTCGATACCAATATCCGCAGTATCTCCCTTCATGCCCGCGACGGAATGTTTGTTGGTACCCTCATGGTCTATGTTCGTAATGCCGACAAACTCACTACTCTTATGGACAAAGTGAAAAAAGTTGAGGGAGTTTTTACGGTTGAGCGTCTTATAAGCTGAAGGCTATAAGCTCATTATACAACCATAGGCCGGCAGAGTAAAAAATGGGTTTACACCTTGTTATGTAAGGAATCAGTATTTATATATCGGTTTTTATCAGCCAGCAGGTGGGGTATATGACTGAAACGTTTTGATTATTCTGTTTAAATGTTTTTTTACAGTCAGTTGTAGCATCGCTCAATTAATTTAGTAGAGAGTAGTTATGAAAAAAACAGCATTGTTCTCCTGGCATCAACAGGCTGGAGCAAAAATTATCGATTTTGGCGGCTATCTTATGCCTGTTCAGTATTCAGGCATTATAGCCGAGCATAAGGCTGTCAGAAATGCAGCAGGGCTGTTTGATGTTTCTCACATGGGAAACTTTTATGTTAAAGGCGCTCGCGCCAAAGATTTTCTGCAGTACCTTACAACGAACGACCTTGAAAAATTGGAAGAGGGTTATGCTCAGTACAACCTCATGCTCTATCCCCCTGGTGGCATCGTTGATGATCTTATTATCTATCGCATTGATCGAGACACCTATTTTCTTATAGTCAATGCAAGCAATGCTCCAAAAGATTTCGCATGGATGCAGCAGCATATCGCAGCTTTTGAAGGAGTTGAACTTGAAGATCATACCGATCGGCTTTCATTGATAGCACTTCAGGGGCCCAATGCTCTGGATATTCTCAAAACCGTTTTCCCTCTCTTGATCCTGAAATGCTTGGTTCATTTCAGTTCTGTAACGCTTCTTTTCAGGGCTCAGAACTGATCATAGCTCGAACCGGCTATACAGGCGAAAAAGGTGTGGAAATATGTTTACCGGACGATATCGCCTTGCCTTTATGGGAAGCCCTCATTGAAGCGGGCAAAGAGTATGGTATTAAGCCTGTCGGACTTGGTGCGCGAGACACCCTTCGTCTTGAGAAGGGGTACTCACTCTATGGGCATGAGATTGATGAGGACACAAATCCGCTTGAAGCCAGACTGTCATGGGTGGTAAAAATGAAAAAAGGACGCTTTATAGGTAAAGAAGCATGTGAGCAGGTTGAACTCAATTTGAAGCGAGGAGTGGCAGGCTTCAGTCTTGATGGCCGTGCTCTTCCCCGTCAAGGTTTCAAGGTATACAATACCGACCATCAGGAGATTGGGTGGGTGTGCAGCGGTACTCTTTCCCCGACACTTCAGGAACCTATAGGTACCTGCAATATCGTGCGCGAATATATCAAACCCGGAACTGCCATTCTGGTTGAGGTTCGCGGCACGTTCCATAGCGGTGTGATCAGGACTCTGCCTTTTGTTGCAACATCTTTCGGCTGACGCTAATAAGGTATCAAGGAGCGATTGCACAAGTGAAAATGAAAAAAGAGAATAAAGGATCAAAAGGCAAGACTCATGACAGAGAGTCGCTGAAGAGAGAGTTGTCAGGCATCGTATTCATGCTCGTTTCGTTTTTTTTGATCAGCTTTCTCTTGTGTTTTCATCCCGACGATGAAGCGATTTTTTCGACTCTTGCCTGGCACGATATTTTCAGCAAGGCAGCCAGAGATGCTGCCGAATCGGTTCATAATCCTTTCGGACCTTTAGGGGTTAAGCTTTCCTCCTTTTTTATAAGGACTTACGGATATCCGATTCTTCTTCCATTCACCGCCGTGTTTTTCTGGGGCTGGTCGCTTTTTCGAGCAAAAAGTCTCAAACCCGCCCTGAAATTTTTTCTTTACAGCGCGACGGTTTCAGTTGATGTCGCATCCATGTTTGGCCTCACTGCGGCCCCGTTCAGTGATACTATGGCCGGGACGATCGGAAGAATGCTTGCAGAAAAGCTGAAGGTTGTCGGTGAAGCCGGTGCATGGGTTCTTCTTGGGGTTCTTGCTGTGGTCTTGACCATTTATATGGGACGGGGCATGTTGTCCGATTTCAGGTGGATGGTGATGACGGTAAAGAATATGGTTATGAAGCCGCTTACCGTTATGAAGGCATGGCTCGAAGAGAGAGTTAAAAAAAAAGAGGAAAAACAGAAACTGAATGAGGAAAAAAAACGGCGGATTAAGGAACGTAAGGAAGAACATAAAGAGGTGAGGCCCAAAGAGCCTCCATTGGAATTTGCAAAGCCGCTTTTGCCGGAACCTGTTGTCCTTTTGATCTCCGAACCGAAACAGCAGCCGAAAGCGCCTGGTGAACCTGAAATGATCAGTCATCATGCCATTCGAGAAAAAGAGGCTGATCTTGATGAGCGCCGACTGAAAGTCCAGACCAAGGACAAGGAGGATTACAGGTTCCCATCAATCGACATACTGGACAAAGTTCCCGATGATGATGACTGCATAGATGAGCAGCATCTGTCGGACAGCAAAAGGAAACTGCTGAAAAACTCAAAATATTCAATATAGAGGTAGACAGGATTGCCACCACTGTCGGTCCACGAGTGACGCTGTTTGAATTTGAGCTTGCACCGGATGTCAAGGTCAGTCGAGTCAAATCTCTCGAAAATGACCTTGCCATGGCGCTGTCGGCAAGAGGAATCCGGATTATTGCTCCTATTCCAGGAAAGAACGCTGTCGGAGATGAAATTCCTAATGCAAAGCCCAAAACGGTATGGCTGCGTTCAGTCCTGCAGGTTGAAAAATTCAAAAACAGCACCATGATGCTGCCGATCGTTCTCGGGAAAACGATAGCGAACGAAGTCTATATTGCAGATCTGGCTGCAATGCCGCACTTGCTTATTGCCGGTGCAACAGGAGCGGGAAAGTCGGTGTGTATCAATGTTATCATATCCAGTCTGCTCTATGCCTGCAGTCCTGACAAAGTCAAGTTTGTGCTGATTGATCCTAAACGGGTCGAGCTTTTTCAGCATCAGCACCTTAAAAACCATTTTCTGGTGCGTTTTCCCGGTATTGACGAGCAGATCATTACCGATCCCCAGAAAGCTGTCTATGCGCTGAAGTGCGTGGTAAAAGAGATGGAGACCCGTTATGAAGCCCTTGAAAAAGCCGAAGTCCGCAATATCAAGGATCACAACCGTCGTTTTCCTCATGAGGCCCTGCCCTACATCGTTGTGGTTATTGATGAACTTGCCGATCTCATGATTACCGCCAGGCGTGAAGTTGAAGAGCCTATCACCAGGATTGCCCAGCTTGCCAGAGCTGTCGGAATTCATCTGATTGTAGCGACCCAGCGCCCCTCGGTGAATGTCATCACTGGCATTATCAAAGCCAACTTTCCCGCACGAGTTGCTTTCCAGGTGGCAAGCGGTGTGGACTCACGCACCATTCTTGACGGTTACGGAGCTGAACAGCTTCTCGGCAGCGGTGATATGCTCTATCAGCCTTCCGACCAGCCGAAAGCGATGCGTCTTCAGGGTCCCTATGTCTCTTCCGGAGAGGTTGAAGAGATTACCTCCTTTATCGGCTCACAGCATGCTCTGAAAAATATGTATGTGCTGCCGGTTCCGGATCAGCAGAAAGGCAATGGGCTTCAATCATCGGGAAATCAGGACAGAGACGATCGTGACGAAATGTTTAATGATGCAGCCCGGCTCGTCGTGCTTCATCAGCAGGCCAGTGTTTCGATGTTGCAGAGACGTTTGCGTCTCGGATTCAGCCGTGCCGGAAGGGTTATGGATCAGCTCGAAATCAACGGAATTGTCAGTGAAGCTGACGGAAGCAGAGCAAGGGAAGTCCTCATCGACAATGAGGACTCCCTGGAGCTGTTATTGAACAATCTTGACTGAAGGAGGGCTTTAAACCGACTCGACGCGGACAATTTCCGGATTTGCTTTTTTAATAGCCTGTTCAACTCCTGCACGCAGCGTAAGAGTGCTCATCGGGCACGATCCGCATGCACCAAGCAGCTTGACATCAACAACAAAATCCTTTGAAATGCCCACAAGCTGACAGTCTCCCCCGTCAACCTGCAGATAAGGGCGTACAGTTTCAAGTGAGGCAATAACCCTGTCGTAAAGCGCATCGCTATTTGGAAGATAATCCTTGCTGCTCATGGTATAATTGGTTTTTCAATGATTGAAAATGATGTTTGCTTCGTTACCGATAGAGCTAATATTAAACCTCTTGTGCAAAAAAACAATATCAAAGTTATGAATGTTCTTCTGAGTATTCCGCATTTGTTATGGAAACCCTGCGGGCAACCTCCTTTGATGCACGAATGATCGCGTTCGATGTTGCAGAATCAGGAAGGCCAAGAACATAAGGAGTTCCACTGTCACCTCCTTCACGCACAGCCCTGTCGATCGGAATTTCGCCGAGAAACGGAATACCCTGGGTTCTTGCAAATATTTCCCCGCCATGGTGCCCGAAAATAAAGTCTTTGGTTCCGTCCGGAAGTTCGTAATAGCTCATATTTTCCACCAGACCGAGAACAGGGACATTGAGTTTGCGGAACATGCTCACCGCTTTCGATACATCAGCGAGGGCAACATCTTGCGGTGTCGTAACGATAACCGCACCGCTTAACGGAATGGTCTGAGCAATGGTGATCTGAATATCACCCGTACCCGGCGGAAAGTCAAAAATCAGGTAATCGAGTTCTTTCCAATCCACCTCACTGATAAACTGTTTGATGGCACTCGAAGCCATGGGGCCACGCCAGATAAGCGCGGTTTCACTTTCGATCAGAAAACCGATCGACATGAGCTTCACGCCGTACTTCTCAAGAGGAACAATATTTTTGTCCGCCATTTCCGGTTTTGCATTCTGCATCCCGAACATGGTTGGAATGCTCGGGCCATAAAGGTCAGCATCAATCAGCCCAACTTTTGCCCCTGTTTTGGCAAGAGCGACGGCAAGGTTTACTGCAAAGGTAGATTTTCCCACACCACCCTTTCCTGAGGCTACAGCAATAATGTTTTTCACCTCTTTCAACGGACGCTCATGATTGCAGTGATGATGACCGCAGGATGAGGTTGTTTTTGCAGTCATGTTCACCTCAATAGCCGCGGCATCAGGCACACGGGTTCTGATGGCATCAATACAGGACTGTTTAATCTGCTCTTTCAAAGGGCAGGCAGGAGTAGTAAGGACCACACTGAACGATACATTGTTCTCGGTATCAACAACAATATCCTCTACCATGGCGAGGGTGACAAGATCTTTTTTGAGGTCAGGATCCTGAACGGTGCTCAGCGCTTCTATGATTTGCGCTTCAGTGACTGTCGACATACGATTTCATTAAGTTGATGTTGCTTTAAAAAAAGGCGCTTTCTTTCGATGACACTCTCTATTTCTGCAGAAAACGCATCGAAATGGGAACGCCGTCCAGACTGAAATGTTCGCGCAGCTTATTTTCAAGAAACTTTCTGAAATTATTCTGCACCAGCAGAGGGTCATTGCAGAAAAAAGCAAATACCGGCCATGCAGCATTGATCTGCGTCATGTACTTGATTTTCAGCTCCTTACCCGATTTTGTTGAAACATGTGTTTGTGACAGCGCTTCCTCGAGAAATTTGTTGAGCACGCTCGTCGTGATTTTACGCGAACGGTTGCGGCTGATCTCCTGGGCAGTATCAATTGCCCGATAGAGATTTTTTTTCGTCAGTGCTGAAATAAAGAGCACTGGTACGTATGAGAGGTTTCCCATGTTTAATCGCAGGTTCTCTTCATAAATTTTGCTTGTTTTAGAATCCTTTTCGATCAGGTCCCATTTGTTGATGAGCAGCAGTGCCCCTTTTTTCCGCTCAACCGCCATATTGATAATTCTCATATCCTGCTTTTCAATGCCCGGTTCTGCATCAAGCATCACAAGCGCAACTTCGCATCGTTCAATAGCTTTTTCTGTTCTCAGCGAACTGTAATACTCTATACCGGCATCAATTTTTGTTCGTTTTCGCAATCCGGCCGTATCAATCAACGTAAACTCCTGCTGCTTGCGGATAAAACGGCTGTCAATGGCATCTCGTGTCGTACCCGGGATATTCGATACAATCAGACGGTTTGTACCGAGCAGGGCATTCACAAAACTCGATTTCCCCACATTTGGCCTTCCGACCACAGCAAGCTTGATGGCAGGATCTTCTTCGCCAATACTTTTTTCAAGCGAAGGCAACGCATCAAGAATGTCATCAAGCATGTCGGCCACACCGGAGCCATCTTTGGCCGAAATGAAATAGGGCTTTGTGAATCCAGTGCTGATAAATGACTCAGCGTCAAGGGTAAGTTGCGGGGTTTCAACCTTGTTGACCGCAAAAAAAAGTTGTTTATGCTGGAATGTCCGTTGCAGCAGTCTTGCAAGTTCAAGGTCTTCATAGGAAAGTCCGGCACGGGCATCGGTCAGAAAAATAACAATATCAGCTTCACGGATGGCCATCAGCGTCTGCTCAAGCATAGCCATACTGATGACATCGGCATCGGCGTTGTAACCACCGGTGTCCATCAACAGGAACTGTTTACCCTGCCACTCGCCCTCTGAGATATGTCGATCTCTTGTGACACCCGGAGTGCTGTCCACTATGGCGCTTTTCTGGCGCAGGATTCTGTTGAATAAGGTGGATTTGCCGGCGTTTGGCCGGCCAACCAAAGCAATTAAAGGCTTCATAAGAACAAAGACAGTCTTGGTAAAAAAAAGTAGATCCTAACCCTCCTGGAATTCCAGATTAGATATAAGGTATAATTTGTAGAATTAAGTGGAATAATTTACATTGATGAACTTTATTTTTCCGCAAAAGTCCAGTTAATTCTATAGTAAGAGCATGAGCAAGACGATAAGTTTCAAAACATATTCGGCAAAGCCAGCAGAAGTTGATCGCAAGTGGTATGTCATCGATGCCGATGGTCAGGTCTTGGGCAGAATGGCTTCAGAGATTGCAAAAGTTCTCAGAGGCAAACATAAACCGCAGTTTACTCCGCACATCGATACCGGTGATTTTATTGTGGTCACCAATGCCGAAAAAGTCGCCTTGAGCGGTAAAAAAGAAGAACAGAAAAGCTACTTTTCTCACTCTCATTATCCTGGTGGCGTTAAAATTGATCACGTCAAGGATCTTCTGAAGAAAAGACCTGAAAGGGTTATTGAAAATGCAGTATGGGGAATGTTGCCGCACAACAATCTCGGTCGTCAGCTGTTCAGAAAACTCAAGGTTTATTCAGGTTCAGAGCATCCTCATGCGTCGCAGTCTCCTGCTGAAATGAAAGTCAACTAAACAATAAAGAATTGGGAATGAAAGAGGTTATCGATACAGTAGGTCGCCGTAAAACCTCGGTGGCTCGAGCGATTGTGACTCCGGGAAAAGGCCGGATTATTATCAATAAGTTGCCGGTAGAAGAGTATTTCAAGGATGAATTCAAGCGTCAGCAGGCTCTCAGACCCCTTGCGATTACCGAAAAATCAGAACAGTTTGATATCAAAATCAATGTTCATGGTGGCGGTGTCAGTGGTCAGTCCGGCGCAGTCAGTCTTGCAATTGCCCGCGCATTAACTGAGTTTGACGAAGCTGCTCGCGCAATCCTGAAAACAGAGAAGCTTCTGACCAGAGATCCCCGTATGGTTGAGCGGAAAAAATTCGGACGCAAAAAAGCCCGTAAACGTTTCCAGTTCTCCAAGCGTTAATCCGTATTATCTCATTGCATTTGTATTTTCAGAACACAACTTCGCATATCATAGTCAATCTGATCTCTGTTCAGATGAAGCTTTCCGGAAGTGTCCGGCGCCCTGCGCCGGATACCGGTCAGTAACGACATGGTAGAGGAACAACTAAAACAACAGGAAGGCAATTATGTCCCATTTTCAGCTCGAAGAGATGCTCCGCGCAGGAGTCCACTTCGGTCACCTTGCACGCCGCTGGTGTCCGAAAATGAAGCCGTACATTTTCATGGAAAAGAACGGTGTTCACATTATTGATCTGCAGAAAACCGTCGTGCTTGCCGATGAAGCGCTTAAAGCACTTGAAGCAATTGCACAGACCGGCAGAGAAATCATGTTTGTCGGTACCAGAAAACAGGCGAAACACATTATTTCAGAAGAAGCAGAACGTGCAGGCATGCCTTACGTCTGCGAACGCTGGCTCGGAGGTATGCTTACCAATTTCCAGACCATCCGCCAGAGCATCAGGCGCATGAACTCTATCGACAGGATGGCGACCGATGGCACCTTTGACATGATCACCAAAAAAGAACGACTCATGCTTGCCCGCGAAAAGGAAAAGCTGATGAGGATTCTCGGTGGTATTGCCACAATGACAAGGCTCCCTGCCGCACTGTTCATCGTTGACATCAAGAAAGAACACATCGCTATCAAGGAAGCCCGTTCACTTGGTATTCCAATTATCGCAATGGTCGATACCAACTGTGATCCTGAACTGGTTGATTTTGTCATTCCTGCCAACGACGATGCTATCCGCTCTATCAAGCTTATGGTTACAGCTGTGGCCGATACAGTCATTAATGCACGGGCTCTGAAAGTCGAACAGGAAGTACTTGCCGACCTTGATGAAGCAGAAGAGGATGGCGGAAAAGAAGAAATCAGCGAATAATCGGCGTTTATAATCAATAAGAGTGAATTTTCAATGAGCCAGATATCAGCAAAAGACGTTAAAAGTCTTCGTGATATAACAGGTGTAGGTATGATGGACTGCAAAAAAGCCCTTGATGAAACAGGTGGCGATATGCAGCAGGCTATAGACTATCTTCGCAAGAAAGGTGCAGCGCTCGCGGCAAAAAGAGCTGACAAAGAGGCCAGGGAAGGTATGGTCGGCATTAAGATAACTGCTGACCACAAAGCCGGTGTTATTCTTGAACTCAATTGTGAGACCGATTTTGTTGCTCGCGGTGATGTCTTCACAAGCTTTACCGGTGCTATTGGCGACCTTGCCCTTGCACATCGCGTCACCTCTCCCGAAGCACTGTTAAACCTTACACTCGGTGAGGCCTATGGTGGTGAAACCGTCGATAGTGCCATAAAAACAATGACAGGGAAGCTTGGGGAAAAGATAAACCTCAAACGCCTTGTGTTTTTTGATGCTCCCGACGGGCTTGTTGATGCGTATACTCATCCAGGCGCACAACTTGGTGCAATCATTCACATTGCTGCCGATCAACCCGAAGTTGTCAGAGAACTTGCCAAAGATCTCGCCATGCAGGTTGCTGCCGCATCACCGATAGTTGTTGATCGTTCAGCTGTTCCTGCGGATTATATTGCATCAGAATCGGAAATTTATAAGCAGCAGGCACTAAGTCAGGGCAAGAAAGAAGAATTTCTGGACAAGATTGTTCAGGGAAGACTCGAAAAGTATTACCAGGAAGTAGTGCTCTCCGAACAGTTCTTTATCAAGGACAACACTATAAAAGTATCTGAAGTGCTCAATGAGTTCCGAAAGAAGCATCAGGCGAAAGTTGATGTGATAGAATTTGTTCGCTATCAGTTAGGAGAGTAAAAAAAAAGCCTCGTTATTCGAGGCTTTTTTTTTTAATTGGAATTCAGTCGTGATGGTTTTATTAATCCATTATTTCGGAGAAGAAGGATATGCTGCAGTATAAGCGCATCTTGCTGAAGTTAAGCGGTGAAGCACTTGCAGGACATGATGGCTACGGTATCAATATTGAAATGCTTGAACGTTATGCCGAAGAAATCAGAGAGGCACGTCAATTGGGTGCCGAAATTGCTTTGGTTATTGGAGGTGGCAATATATTCCGCGGTGTGTCAGAAGCTGCAGCCAAGATGGATCGGGTACAGGCCGACTATATGGGAATGCTTGCAACGGTTATCAACGCGTTAGCTTTTCAGGATGTTCTTGAACGTAAAGGGGTCTATACCCGCCTTCAGACAGCGATTAAAATGGAGCAGATGGCCGAACCCTTTATCAGACGGAGAGCCATTCGTCACCTTGAAAAGGGGAGAGTTGTTATTTTCTGTGCCGGCACAGGAAATCCCTATTTCACCACCGATACAGCCGCCGCACTGAGGGCTATAGAGATCGAGGCCGATGTTATTGTTAAAGGCACCCGAGTTGATGGAGTCTACGATTCCGATCCTGAAAAAAATCCCGATGCGCTCTTTTGCTCCAAAATATCCTATCTCGATGTTCTCCGAAAAAATCTCAGGGTTATGGATATGACTGCCATCACCCTCTGCCGTGAAAATGCATTGCCCATTGTGGTCATGAATATGAACGAAAAAGGGAACTTTACCAGATTGCTTCAGGGAGAGAAGGTAGGTTCGCTTGTGCAGGGTGATACACCCTAATCAAAATCATCAAAATCTGTACCGGGCTTAAAAAATTTCCTGACGACGATTTGAATATCTCTCCATTCAAATCCCCGGTTATAGAGAAAAACTTCAAGTTTTTTTTGCCTACAGGCCTCAGTTGCACCACGCAGTGAACCATATTTCTTCTCCGCTGCCCGATAACAAAGTTCAGCGCTGTCGTACTCTTTAAGCAGCTCCCCGATAAGAGATTCCGAAACCCCTTTTTTTCTCAGCTCCGCCCCCACTTTACGCTTCCCCGACGGTTTCCGCCTCGAACGGCTCTGGAGCAATGCCGCGCCGAACATTCGGTCATCCAGCACCCCCTGCAAAGTCAGTTTCTCAAGCACCGGCCCGATACTCTCAACACTATACCCTTTTTTCAAAAGCTTCACCTCAAGCTCCTTACAGCTGTGCCCACGCAACCCCAGCAGCTTAAGCGCAAACCCCATAGCGCTCATCGAACTATTATTCCCCATAAAACCCTACCCTTTTTTCATTCAAACCATTACCCCTCAAACGCTCTTTATCAGTCCTATAGGTCATAGAGGCCCTATTCAAGCAAAGCCAAGCCAAACCGCAAGAGCCCGATTAACCGACAACATCGTTGCATCATCAAGTCGACCAAAAGCGTCCCTCACTTTTTCACAGGGAACGGTTTGAATCTTATCAACCATCACCTGCGATGTTTTTTTTAGATTATTTCCTTCAGTAGGCTCAATTTCAATCCGAAATAACGGAGTGTTTCGAAGGTCGCTTGTTACGGGCAGGATTGATACCGAAGGGTGTTCAGAAAAAAAATCAGACTGGATAACAAGAGCAGGACGGGGGTTACCGTAATCACCTTGAAGCGCAATGGTAACAAGATCGCCTCTTTTCATGCTGTCCAGCCCTCGCGATCTGCTGTTTCATCCAAAAACCGCAAAACATCTTTTTCATGCTGGTCATTGTTGATCAGTGCAGATTGCCGCTTGCACTCCTCCGCAAATCCCTCACGTCGTGTATCCGGAACCCAGATTTGCACCGGTCGCATTCCTGCCTTTCGTAAACCCGCCCTGTGTTTTTGTACCCGTTCAACAACACCAGTCATGTTCTCCCTCTCCATTCGTTTATATTCATCCACCTCTGTTACGTGCAAAATATTTCAAAAAACCGTTACATGCAACAAAAGGGCGCCTCTATTTATTCAAATGGGATGCAGTAAAACATTTGATTGTTTGTAGGTTGGGGTGATTCCTGAACCCCACCAAAACTATAGTTGTTCTGAGAGAACTTATATACGCGGTTTTATGTTAATAAAAATTAGCTGCTCTTGAACCAAGTTCCTCATTGATCTTCGAAGAAAAAAATATAATAACGGGAGTTTTGTATGCCAGCAACACCATTATCATCCGAAGCCAAACAGGTTATTTATCGCGCTATGAGTGACAGTCATTTTCGGGAAGCTTTGGTTAAAAATACTGTTGCGGTATTGCATTCTGAAGCTTCAGGTTTAAGTGAGGCAGATATTACCGCACTCAAAAAACTGAAGCCTCAGGGATGGGGCAAGTTGAGTACGAATGAACTTAAAAGTAAACTTGGAAAACCAACTCACAAGGACTCCGTAATAGGAAAATGAAAGGTTGCAAAGAGTTGCTATAATGTCAATCAAAAGGCAGGGCAATGCCACTCTCAAATTCCTTGATGCCTAACGCCGCCGTTGAGCGATTGTAGCCGAATCCATATTCAGCAACAAGGGGTATAGTTCAATAACGTTATAGTACCACATCTTGCATACTGCATGAGAGTCAAGCTTTTCAGAAAATACAGCTCCCTCATTCGGGGCTTTTTTGTTATATAATACTCATACAGGCACTATGTGTTAAAAGCTTATGACGTTACCGACAGGATTGACAAAACAACAATACGGAAACAGGAACTGATGGCTGCAGTCATACTTAAACTTGAGGGTATCCGCAAGGAGCTTGAACTTTCCAGGGATATTCGTCAGACCATCATTCCCAACCTTTCCGTAGAAATCATGGCAGGGGAGTTTGTCGCTATCACCGGGCCTTCCGGTTCAGGTAAATCCACATTGCTCTATATTATGGGAGGGCTTGACAAGCCAACAGCAGGGAAAGTATGGCTTGATGGGGAAGCGATTAACGAAAAGAGTGAAAAGCAAATGAACCAGATCCGGAATGAAAAGATAGGCTTTATCTATCAGTTTCATTTTTTACTGCCGGAGTTTAACGCTGTCGACAATGTCAGTATGCCGATGATGATCAATGGCAGGCGCAGCAGAAAGGAGATCAGGGATAGAGCGAAGATGCTGCTCGATCTGGTCGAGATGCAGAACAAATATACCAACAAGCCAAGCCAGCTTTCCGGAGGTCAGCAGCAGCGTGTGGCCATTGCCCGCGCACTTGCAAACGAGCCCAAAGTCGTTCTTGGCGATGAGCCGACCGGCAACCTCGATTCACGCTCAGCGAACAATGTCTATAATCTGTTTGACCGGCTCAACAGGGAGTTGCATCAGACCGTTATTGTTGTTACTCACGATGAGGAGTTTGCAAACCGTGCAGGTCGGAGGATCAATCTTGTAGACGGAATGATCGAAAGCGACGTGCAGTTGCGGCCGATGGCAGCATATACCACTGAAACACAGATGCGTGATCGGCATTAATATCCATTACCATAGTTGACTATGTCCTCGTTACTTACACAGATCCAGCTGACTCACCCTTATCTTTACAAAGCATTTTCAGCCCTTGCTGATGGAGAGCAGCATCTTCACCATATCAAAGAAGTGGATCGATACTGGGAACTGTTGAAGCATCCTGTTCAGCAAGTGATTATCCCCGGAATGAACCTTCCCAAAGATGCTGTTATCAGCGGCGAGTATGATTTGATCTATGCCGGCGGCACGCTCAGTCTGCTCCATGCAGCGGTGATGACGAAACAGTATGGTCGGAAGGTTATGGTTTTTGATCGTCAGACACCGGCTAAATCTACTCGAGACTGGAATATTTCAAGAAACGAGCTTCTGAACCTCTCGGCTATCGGATTGTTTACGGAGAGCGAGGTTGATTCGGTTATTGTCCGTCGCTACAAGACCGGCTGGGTTGAGTTTTACAAGCCGGATGGCAGTCAGAAGAGACTCTTTATGGAGAATGTGCTCGATTGCGCAGTGAATGCCGACAAACTGCTTGGCCTGGCGAAAGATAAGGTGATGATGGTTCCAGGGAACACTCTTCTTGCAGAGATATCTTTTACCTGCTGTTACCAGTTTGACGACTATATAGTTGTCAAGGTTGTGGATCGCAAAGGCAAGGAATATTACTACAAGGCTAAAGTGCTTGTTGATGTCATGGGGATACTCTCACCCATTGCTATGCAGCTTAACGAAGGAGTTCCTCAGACTCACGTTTGCCCGACGGTTGGTACCATAGCCAGCGGTTTTGAAGATGTCGATTTCGATACCGGTGAAATTCTTGCCAGCATAGGCCCTGCCGATACTGTTCCGGGAAAGGGGCGGCAGCTGATCTGGGAAGGATTTCCCGCCGAAGACTCCCAGTATATCACCTATCTGTTTTTTTATTATGAGGCGGACTCCCCGAACGACAAGTCTCTGCTCTCGCTTTTTTATACCTATTTCAGAAAGCTTCCCGACTATAAAAAAATCGGCAGCGAGTTTGTTGTTCATCGCCCTGTTTACGGTATTATTCCAGCGTATTTTCACAACGGGTTCAATCGTACACGCGAGATTGCCGACGATCGCATTATTCTTTTTGGTGATGCGGCTTCACTTGCTTCTCCACTTACTTTCTGCGGGTTTGGTTCCATGGTTCGCAACCTTCCGCATTTAACGGCCGATCTTGATCATGCAATAGCCGAAAATAACCTTTCCAAAAAGCATCTGGATAAAATCAGTGCCTACGAACCCAATGTGGCATCGATGGCTAATTTGATGAAGTATATGAGCTTTAACTCCGCCACTGATGAACCGAACTTTGTCAACGATCTGATGAATGAGGTCATGATTGTCCTCGATGAACTTCCCGAACGTTACCGTCAGGCGATGTTTCGTGACGAGATGAATATTGAGGATTTAATGCAGGTCATGTTACGGCTTGGCTTGCGTTATCCGAAAGTGCTAACGGTGACATGGGAGAAGCTCGGCGTTCAGGGCTCTATAGGATTTTTCAAAAATATTGTCGGTTGGGCATTTTCACCAGTCAGATAATTTTTTTCTTGATCAATGACCGATAGCATCAGTGCCCGGGAAACGATAGCGCACCTTCGCAAAGAGATCGAGCGCCATAACAGCCTCTATTATATCGAAGCCAAGCCTGAGCTCTCCGATTACGACTTTGACAAGCTTCTTGAAAGGCTTATATCCCTTGAACGGCAGTTTCCGGATCTTGTTACGCCCGACAGCCCCTCGCAGCGTGTAGGAGGAACCATTACCAGAGTATTTCCATCAGTGCAGCATCGACAGCCAATGCTCAGCCTTTCAAATACCTACTCTCTTGGCGACCTTGAGGAGTTTTACAGTCGGGTTGCAAAACTTCTTGTTCTTGAAGGTGTCCATGAGCAGGATATGGTTGCTGAACTGAAATTCGACGGTGTCGCCATAAGCCTTCTTTACCGCAACGGTCTACTGGTTCGTGGAGCCACAAGAGGCGACGGCCTTCAGGGTGACGATATTACAGCAAATATTAAAACAATTCCAACCATACCCCTGCGTTTGCCTGATTTCGGGAGCCTTTTCCCTCAGAGTGAAGAGAGCGAGATTGAGGTGCGTGGCGAAGTTTGTATGCGCAAGGAAGATTTTGAACAACTCAATGACAGCCGTCCGGAGGAAGACCGATTTGCCAATCCCCGCAATGCAACGGCAGGATCGCTCAAACTGCAGGATTCCGCTGAGGTATCCCGCCGCAACATGAGTTTTGTCGCCTACTACCTCAAAGGTTATGATGGGGAAGATACCTCCCAATTCATGAGACTCAGGCAGCTTGAGAAGCTCGGCTTCTTTACCGGTGCCCACTACCGGCTGTGTCACGAACTGCAGGATATCAGCAAGTTTATTAAAGATTGGGATGAAAAGCGCTGGAAGCTTCCCTACGAAACCGATGGCGTGGTACTGAAGCTCAACGATGTGCGCCTGTGGGAAAAACTTGGTGCCACGGCCAAAAGTCCTCGATGGGCCATAGCCTACAAATATGCTGCGCAGCAGGCTAAAACAGTGCTGCATGACGTTGTGTTTAAGTCGGTCGGCTCGGCACCATCACTCCGGTTGCAGAGCTTGAACCAGTGCTGCTTGCCGGCTCAACGGTCTCACGCTCTACCCTCCATAACTTTGATGAGATCGAGCGCCTTGGCATCATGCTGCACGACCGGGTGATTATTGAGAAGTCCGGAGAAGTGATTCCGAAGGTGATCAGTGTCGTCCTTCATGAGCGCCCCCCAGATACTGAAGCGATAAGGGTTCCATCACGTTGTCCCGAGTGCGGTACACCTCTTGCAAAGCCAGAGAGTGAGGTCAGTTACTACTGTCCCAATGAGGAAGAGTGCCCTGCCCAGATCAGGGGAAGAATCCTGCACTTCGCCTCGCGGGATGCCATGGACATCAAGACACTTGGAAAAGCACTGGTCGATCAGTTTGTCGAACTCAAGATGGTGAAGGATGTTGGCGACCTTTATCTCTTGCAGGAAGCGCAGCTCGAAAGACTTGAACGGATGGGGCGGAAATCGGCGCAAAATCTGCTGAGTGCTCTTGAAGAGAGTCGAAAAAAAAGTTATGAACGCTTGCTCTACGCTCTTGGTATCCGTCATGTAGGTCGTGCAACGGCCCGCGAACTGGCGTGTGCTTATCCATCCCTTTCAGAACTCAGGCAGGCAAGTAAGGAGGAGCTTTCAACGGTCCCCGATATCGGGCCGGTGGTTGCCCGAAGTATCAGCGACTTTTTTTCAAAATCTTCAGCGCAGGAGTTTATTGAAAAGCTCGAAACAGCTGGTTTGCCATTAAGGGTCACAGAGCAGAAAGAGCAGGTCAATCGCAATTTTGAGGGACTCACTGTTCTCTTTACCGGGGGTCTTGATCGCTATGATCGTTCTCAAGCCTCTGAGCTGGTTCTTGAGCGGGGAGGCAGGGTAGTCGGTTCAGTCAGTAAAAAAACCGGACTGGTAGTCGCTGGACATGATCCAGGCAGCAAACTTGACAAAGCCTTGAAGCTTGGTGTCAGGGTAGTATCAGAAGATGAGTTTGAAGCGATGCTTTAAGAGAGAAAGAGAGCGGAAACTATTATTTCAAAAGGAAACTCATGGATCTTCATTACAGAGTGGCAATATTCGGATCAGCAAGAATTCAGAAAGGAGACAAAGATTATAAGGATGTTTTTGAAATAGCAAGAGGCTTGGCAGAATCGGGTTTTGATATCGTGACAGGTGGTGGTCCTGGAACCAAACGACTACCTTGATATCAAGCAGGAGTTCAGCCTTTTCAGCAACAGGCTTGATTGCCGTAATTTCAAGAAATACCGTGCTGAAATGGAGGATTCAATCAATCGCATCAGTAACCATTAGATTCCCTCTTATACGTGAAAGACAACAAACAGCTTCTGATGACGATTGCTTTCCGTCTCTTATTGGTCGTTACACTGGCCTTTATATGCTGGCAGGCTACAATTCGGAACGGGATACAGCTTCCTGTTGCCAACAGCGATAAACTTCTGCATTTTCTGGCCTTTTATACCCTTGCGTTTCTGTTGGATTTCTCTTTTCCAAAAATCCGCTTCGGAGTGCTTCAGATTATTGTGCTGATTGGATACGGAATTCTGATAGAGTACGTCCAATCCTTTCTGCCCAACCGCTCTGCAGATATCGCTGACTTGCTTACTGATGTTGTTGGAATTGCCGTTTATGCGGTTACCATCCCACTGTTGCTACCTCTTTTTTTTTATCAGCAAGACCGCCGGATGTAATTGTCCCGGCGGAATGCTCAGGTGAAAATGAGACCCAGATCTATTTGCTGGCAAGGTAAAGAATCGAGGTTTCAAAAGTCATTGGAAAAAACTCAACACTCTTGAATCCGTTTTTTTTCAGAATGGCCGTGAAAGCCTCAGTCTGCGGAAAATGTTCCACAGAGTGGGGGAGGTAGTCGTATGCAAAACTTGATTTACTGAACAATCCAGCGATTTTGGGCAGCACCTTTTTAAAATAGATCAGATAAAGTTTTTTCATCACAACATTGCGCGGTATCATCGGTTCAATAATGAGGGCATGTCCGCCTGGCTTAAGGACGCGGTGAAACTCCTGCATTCCCTTTCCAAGCTCTTCAAAATTTCTCACGCCGAACCCTGCACTCACAACATCGAAACTTGCACTCTTAAAAGGCAGTTTTTCAGCATATCCTTCGATAAAAGTGATATGAGGATACTTCTTTCTTGCAAGAGCAAGCATCTCAGGAGAAAGATCAAGAGCAGTAACCTTTGCCCCCGAAATTTTTGACATCGATGACGCCAGATCACCGGTACCGGTAGCGACATCAAGAATCCTTGGCGCAGGATTCTTTTCAAGGAGTTTTTTTGCTTTGCCCGTGGCCTTTGCACGCCAGTAATTATCAATTCCAAGACTCAGCAGATGATTTAAAAAATCGTATGTAGGCGCGACCTCGTCAAACATTCGCTGAATAGAGGCTCTGGATTTGGTCTGGTTAAGGGATTTGGCACTCTCTTTTGATTGACTTGCCGCTATGTCAGCTTTTTTGCCATATACCTCTTCCGGATTAAACATCAGAGTATCACAGATTTCCATTGTTGTATCATCTTTGGCTCTGCGATAAAAACAAGAGTGATAACCCACATGGCATGCACCGCCGATCTGGGAAACTTTTAACAGCAGGGTGTCGCCGTCGCAGTCAATCAGAATTTCATGAACCGACTGCATGTTGCCGGAAGATTCCCCTTTCAGCCAGAGTTCTTTTCGGCTACGACTCCAGTAGCAGGCTTTCTTTTTGTCCAGGGTCATTTGAAGGCTCTCTCGATTCATCCATGCCATCATCAGTACTTTTCCCGTTTCATGGTCCTGAACAATTGCCGGCACAAGCCCTTTGTCATCGAACTTTACGGTTTCAAGAAAGCTTTTCTGTAAACTTTGATTATCGCCCATTGAAGAAGTAGATTAAGTATTTTTTATGCAATACCCTCTGTATCGAGTATCAGGAAAAGAAAATGAAATTAAAGATTGATAAAATTATGGAAAAACCAAGGTCAGAAAGGATAAAAAGTTCAAAACATGTAACTTCCCAAAGTTGAATTTATAATTAACAGTACCAATGAACTCTCTACAGAAATTTCTTCCAAAATATTCCATTGCCCTTGCAGTTGTTTTTATTGCAACGCTCTTTTTTCTTATCACCAAAGGCAATACTGTCGATATTGAAGCCGGAGAGGTAACCTATGCGGAACTTGTCCAGGCCATCTATGGTACAGGGTTTGTCGAGGCAGATGCTGTTGACAATCTCAGTGCTGAATATTCAGGAACAGTCAGTTATGTCGGGGCACTCGAAGGCCAGCATGTTTCAGCCGGTCAGAAAATTCTCGAATTCAACAGTCCGCTTCCCAGTCTCACCGTTCGTCAGGCACGGGCGGCCTTTGCCGAACAGCAGGCATTGATGAAGGATAACTCTCTTCAAAGTATCAGGAAGCACAATCTCTTCCGGGAAGGGGCAATATCCCGCCAAGAGGTCGATGATGCCGAAAAAAACCGCATTCAGGCAGAAGAGTTACTCCAGCAGAAAGCTTTTCTCGTAAAAATGCGTGAAGATGATCTCAAAAAACTGACAGTACGCTCTCCCTTTTCCGGTATGCTGACCTTGCAGAACGTTAAGAAGGGTGATTATGTCAACGCCGGTACTCTGGTTGCAAGAGTTGTGGATACATCGAGTTATCTGGTCAGTGTAGAAGTCGACGAACTGGATATTCCGAAGATCCGCAACGGTCAGGCGGCAACAGTAGCGTTTGATGCCTATCCAGAGAAGCGCCTCTCTGCAGTTGTCTCCCGTATTGTGCCCCAGACAGACAGGACAACAAAGACCTCAAAAATTTATCTCACTTTTGTAAAACCAGTAGGCAATATCCAGGCAGGAATGACGGCTACCGCAAACATTATCTACAATACCAGGCAGCGCGCTCTTCTTGTCGGAAAAAGTTCTGTATTTGAGGAAAACCATAAGAGCTACGTTTGGAAAATTGACAATGGGCAGCTGAAAAAACAGCTTATTCGGCAGGGTGCCAGCGATATGACCTTTATTGAAGTTCTGCAGGGACTGAAGAAAGGGGATAAAATAGTTCTTGCACCGGATAAGAGTTTACGAGAAGGTCTGGATGTTAAAATCATCGCAGCTCGAAAATCATGACATGAAAATAGCTGTAATTCTGGCGGCGCATGGAGAGGCTGAAACGACCCGCTTCATGGAAAACTACAGGGTCACCAGTCAGACGCTGGCCCATGCCTCGCAGGTTATGCCTATCCCTCGCACGTTGCAAAAGACGATAGCCGTTACCTCATCGATCAAAAAACTCATTCGTTCACGCACCAATCCGGAGTGCTCGCCGCATAACCAGATCACGCGCGACCAGGTAGAAGCTTTGCAGCACTCTCTTGACGCTTCACCATCAGCAGAGTTATTTGACTTCAAGGTGCATGCAGCATTTTCAGCCGCACCGCCCTATGTTGAACAAGTTATTGAACGGACACGATTATGCGATGGGCAGGTGATTGTTTCCATGTCACCTATTGACAACACCCTTTCCTGTGGTCAGCTCTGCTCCTGTCTGGCAGCCTCTCGCAGTCCGGATGAACTTGGAAAAGTAAAAGTGCTCAGCAGGTTTTGGAGCGATGAGAGGCTCTACTCCATCTATGGTGATTATTTATTTAACAATACTTACCAGCATTATCGAGCGCAGTCGGCTGAAAAAGACCAGAGTAAGCTGCTGCTGCTTCTTTTTCACGGAACGCTGGTTAAAGATGCAAAGGGTGATCCTCCTCTCTTCCGTACCGGTCGAGAAGAAACCATAAAGTTTTCAGAACGGCTTCAGGAAATTCTGCAGGGTGATCCGAGAAACCCTTACGGCAGAATCATGACCGTTTATCTCAACCACAATGTCGGCGGAGAGTGGACCAGACCTTCATTTGAAGAAATCACTGCTATGCTTGCAACAGAGAGTTCGCTGACCGTAGATCTTTTCGGCGGCGGCTATTTTGCCGATGGTAATGAAACCATTCATCGGGCAGAAGCGCTTCTTCACTCTTCATCAGTCAGGGCGGCCCGATCTATTCCCTGTCTCAATTGTACCCCCGCTTTTACGGACTATCTCGCAACAAGAGTTACCGATGCCGCAAGGCAGATCATGATTTGGCGATGAATAACAAAATCATGCGTTATAAAATTGAATGGTTAATGCCCTCTTTGTGTTTACTTTTCAAGTAAGGTTGTGAGATTCACCGCTAATAATAAGAGGGTCTGAGAGTATGAGCCGCGCAGCTGTTTTTATAGATGGTGCAAATCTGTTTTATACGCAGCGTCATCTTGGCTGGCAGATAGATTTTTCCCGTCTGATGGCATTGTTTATGTCCGCCTATGCCTCAGTCCAGGCAAAATATTATGTCCCGGCATCCGAACCAGTTTCTGAGGAAAATGCAGCATTTACCAGAGTATTGACGGCACACGGTTATCGGATCACATCAAAACCCGTAAAAAAGATTGTCAATAAGGAGACCGGCGTGATTGTCATGAAAGGCAATCTTGATGTCGAACTTGTTGTTGATGCCTTGATTGATGTTGATCAGTACGATACGTTTATACTGTTCAGTGGAGACAGTGATTTTCTTCCTTTGATCAGAGCTTTAAAAGCAAAAGGAAAGGAGGTTATCGTATATTCCACACAGGGTTTGAGCGCAAGGGAGTTGCTTGCTGAACCGGGCATAGTTTATGGAGACATCTCAGTTCTGAAAGAACGTATCGAGCAGGTCAGGCTGGGTGATCCACCGCGTATTGAGGGTGTTCTTGGCAGTGAGCAGGAGTATTCAGTTCGTCTTCCCGATATCGGCGAACTGTTCACCGGAACAGTGCTTAAAGTCCAGCCTTACGGTATATTTTTAAGTAATCCCTTTCATGTGAAGTGTCTTCTGCCCCTGAGTTTTCTTGGGATCAGCAAATACATCAAAGACTTGACGGCGATTGTACGAATGAGCGATGTTTTCGAAGTCTCGGTTTTTAATGTCAATAACGCTCGGGAAATTGCAGAAATAACGGTGAAACTTGTTGATAAAAGAATGGCTGAAGAACTGACTTCGAGGATAGAAGGATAGCTGGTTTGTGTTTCAACAAAATGGAGAAAAATTCGTGAATATATTCAATGATGCCGTAGACGCCCTGACTAATCATTTCTCAAGTTTATGGCCTCAGCCAGACGAAAAGCCGCAGTCGGTGAACGGAAAGCTGAGAGCATGTCCTGGAACGCCGAACTGTGTGAACAGCGAAAGCACCAATCCTATGCGCAATATCGCCCCGTTAGCCTTCAGCGACTCCTCTGAGCAGGCCTGGGCAGCTTTGAAGCTTGTCGTCAGAGAGCAGGGAGGCACAGTGCATGATGAAAGCAACGACTACCTTTGGTCGACCTTTACCGTTCCTCTCTTTGGCTTTATCGATGACGTTGAGTTCCGCTTGAGCACAATAGAAGGAGTTATCCACGTCCGATCGGCTTCAAGGCTCGGTATTTCGGACCTTGGAGTCAATCGTGGGCGTGTTGAGCAGCTGCGGACAGCATTTCAGAAAGCACTTCATCCTCATTGAATAACGGTACCCATCAGCTTTTCGTGAATAGCTTTGGCAGCAGTACGCCCTGCGCCCATGGCAAGAATAACGGTTGCTCCACCGGTTACAATATCACCGCCGGCTTAGACATCCTCTTTTGAGGTAGCCATGGTGTTGATATCTACCACAATGGTATCACGCTTGCTGACCTCGATATCCGGTGTAGTCTGTTTAATCAGCGGGTTCGAACCGTTACCGATAGAGATAACTGCCATATCGATCGGAAGTATGAACTCGGAGTCTTTTATCGGCACCGGACGGCGGCGTCCGGACTCATCTGGTTCGCCAAGTTCCATCCTGAGGCATTTGGCACCGGTAAGCCACTGCTGGTCATTGCCGATAAATTCCAAAGGATTCATAAGCATGAGGAATTCAATTCCCTCTTCCTTGGCGTGATGAACTTCCTCAAGACCTGCAGGCATTTCAGCTTCTGAACGACGGTAAACAATAGAGGCATGTTCGGCACCCAGTCTTTTGGCCGTCCGAACAGCATCCATGGCAGTATTCCCCCCACCAAACACGGCAACATTTTTCCCCTTGCAGTTAAACACGGGAGTGTCATTGTCAGGGAATTGATACGATTTCATCAAGTTGACCCTGGTTAAAAACTCATTCGCCGAATAAACGCCGAGAAGGTTTTCACCAGGAATACCCAAAAACCATGGCAGACCGGCACCGACTCCAATAAAGACAGCGTCAAATCCCTCCTCTTTCAGAAGCTCGTCTACGGTAACCGAACGTCCGGCTACAGCGTTGGGTATAAAGTTGACACCAAGTTTTTTTAACCCGTCAATTTCTGACTTGACAATATCCTTTGGAAGCCTGAATTCAGGAATGCCATAAACCAGAACTCCCCCAAGTTCGTGCAATGCCTCAAAAACTGTAACCGAATGCCCCAATTGAATAAGATCATTGGCACAGCTGAGTCCGGCCGGTCCGCTGCCGATAACCGCTATTGTTTTACCGGTCGAAGCTTTAACGGTTGGCAGTTCCACATTACCGGTTTCTCTTTCGTAATCGGCGGCAAATCGCTCCAGGTTGCCTATGGCGACCGACCTATGTTTTTTTGTAAGAATGCAGGTCTTTTCGCACTGGTCTTCCTGTGGACAGACTCTCCCGCAGATTGCCGGAAGCACATTATCCTCCTTGATTTTTCTTGCAGCACCAAGAAAATTGCCGTCAGATATAAGCTTGATAAATTGATCTATCTTGATGTTCACCGGGCATCCCTTGATACAGGCAGGATCCTTGCATTGAATACAACGAAGCGCTTCCTTTTGTGCCAGTTCAGCGGTATAACCAAGATTGACTTCCTTGAAATTTTTATTCCGCTCATCCGCTCTCTGAGCGGGCATTTCCTGGCGAGGAATGGCAAAGCGTTCCTTGGTCGTGAGAGTATGTTGTGTGGGCATAGTTATTTCAATAAAAAAAAGTGGAGTGTTTATGCAAAAAAAGCCATCACTGCAAAGCTGATAATGCAGGAAAGTCATCATGACAGAGTAAAAAAACCAACAGGTGCTTGAATCCTGCTTATTGCAGGTTGCATTGGTGTGAAAATGCTTCAGCCGATTGTTTTTCTTCCGGCAGGTACAACTTGTTCCTGTCCGTAAGGTTTTTAAAATCGACCTGATGAGCATCAAACTCAGGGCCGTCAACACAGGCGAATTTAATCTGGTTATCCACCGTAACCCTGCAGCCCCCACACATTCCGGTACCATCAACCATAATAGGATTGAGACTGACCTTGGTTTTGATATGGTAGGGCCGGGTGACCTCCGCTATAGCTCGCATCATCGGGATTGGTCCTATGGCAAGCACATAATCAATTTTTTTCCCAGAGTCTATCAGCTCCTGAAGTTTCTGGGTAACAAAGCCGTGAAAGCCATAAGAACCGTCATCAGTGGTAATGTATGCTTCATCACTCACAGCTTTCATTTCGTTTTCAAGGATCACAAGCTCTTTTGACCTTGCGCCGTTTATGGTAATGACATAATTTCCGGCTTCCTTGAGAGCGACGGCAGTCGGATAGGCAATTGCCGTACCCACACCCCCTCCGATGCTGACGGCAGTACCGAACTTCTCAATATGCGATGGAGTTCCAAGCGGTCCTACAATATCGCTGACAGTGTCGCCCGCTTCTTTGAGTTTAACTCTCTTGTAGATTTACCCATTCCCTGGACAATGATGGTAATCGTACCTTTTTCAGGATCAGAATCAGCGATGGTCAACGGAACTCTTTCACCCGTCTGGCCCACCCTTATCATGATAAACTGACCTGCTTTTCTTTTTTTAGCAATGCGAGGCGCCTCTATTTCAATTTTTTTGATATTTTCAGCTAAAAATATGGTAGAAACAATCTTATGCATTTGCTTTTCAATTTCGTATGATAGTGGAAACCTTTCGGCTTTTCTGGTAAGGTGAAAAAGTCATCATAATAAGCATTATATATTAAATATAAAAATGAGCAGAAAGTGAGACAGTCCGGTTACAGGCTTTTTTTTGGCTGATTTTCTGCACTTATAAAGGTTTTTTTTATGGTTTTTATAGCCGATTATGGTGCCGGGAATCTTCGTTCTGTTCTCAAGGCATTTGACTACCTTGGCGTCAAGGCTATCGTCAGCAGCGACCCGGGCAAACTTGCAGGCTATAGAAAAGTAGTCCTCCCCGGAGTTGGAGCTTTCGGGCAGGCCATCGAGTCACTCAATGCATCGGGGTTTACCGAAGCAGTTGCCGAGCATATCGATAAAGGCGGGCAACTCCTTGGTATATGCCTTGGTATGCAGTTGCTGTTGACTGACAGTGAGGAGATGGGAGATTACAAGGGAATGAACCTCATTCCAGGACGGGTTCTGCGTTTCATGAGCGACACCGACAAAATACCCCAGATAGGCTGGAATTCTGTTGATCAACAGAAAGAGAGCGTTCTTTTCCGGGGAATTCCTGATCACTCGTTTTTCTATTTTGTCCACTCGTATTATTGTGAGCCGGTATCACGTGATGCAGTCGCGGCAACAACCTGGTTCGCAGGAAAAAATTTTTGTTCGGCTATTGAAAAAAATGGTATTTTTGCAGTTCAATTTCATCCGGAAAAGAGTTCCGATGCAGGATTACAGGTACTGAAAAACTTTGCCGAGTGTTAAAACCGATTTTTGTTACCTCTTTATGTTGATTATTCCAGCGATAGATATTAAGGACGGGAAGTGTGTGAGGTTGACCCGTGGCGATTTCAGCCAGAAAAAAATATATCTCGACAATCCCCTCGATATGGCAATTATCTGGCGAAAGCAGAATGCCAAGATGTTGCATATCGTTGTCCTTGATGCCGCACTTACCGGTGAGATGGTCAATTTTGAAAAAATCAGGGAAATCGTCATTAATCTTGATATTCCAGTACAGGTCGGTGGCGGTATCCGCTCTCTTGATGCGGTCAAGCGCTATCTTGATATAGGTGTTGGCCGCGTTGTTATAGGCTCGGCAGCTGTTACCCATCCGAAACTGGTTGAAGAGCTTTTGAAAATATATCGCCCCTCAAAGATAGTTGTTGGTATCGATGCTGAAAATGGAGTTCCGAAGATCAAGGGGTGGACTGAAAGCTGCGAGTTGACCGATTACGATCTCGGACTCAGGATGAAAGAGATGGGAATCGAACGCGTGATTTATACCGACATATCTCGTGACGGCATGATGCAGGGCTTTGGCTATGAAAGCACCAAACGATTTGCTGAAAAAACAGGCATGAAAATTACAGCCTCTGGAGGGGTTACCAATTCAGGAGATTTGAGAAGGCTCGATGAACTTAAATCTTGTGGCGTAGATTCTGTCATAATCGGCAAAGCTCTCTACGAAAACAATTTTCCCTGTCAGCAGGCATGGTATAATTATGAAGATGGTATCTGTATCGACCATAATTTCTCGACTGCCCGGACAAAATAGGCAAAAGGAAGCGTGTGCAGAACCAGGATCTGCAGTTGCAGCAATATATCGAGGCTGTCATTTTTGCATCTGAGGAAGCAGTTACCCTCAAGACCATCAGACAGGTTATCGGCAGGGATCTTGATTCCGGTCAGTTCCAGTCAATTATTGAGCAGCTCAATGCTGAGTATGATTCAACCGGCAGGACCTTTCGTATCCACCGGATTGCAGGCGGCTACCGTTTTCTATCCAAACCGGAATTCGGCGACATCCTGAAGAAACTGCTTGCCCCTAACATCCGCAAAAGGCTTTCACACTCTCTTCTTGAAGTTCTTGCCGTTATTGCCTATAATCAGCCTGTTACCCGGGGAGAGATTCAGCAGATTCGCGGAGTGAGCCCCGATTATGCTCTCGACAGGCTGCTGCATCGCGGCTTCATAGAGGTTCGAGGCAGGGCGGATTCCCCCGGAAAGCCACTCCAGTATGGAACTACCAAGGAATTTTTGGACCTTTTTCACTTATCTTCACTTAAAGACCTTCCGAAACTTCGCGAAATAAAGGAAATTCTTCAGGAACACGAAGAGCAGGAGTATCTGACCCGGCAGGAAGATAACGCAGAGAGACCATCATTCGAAAACGATCAAGAGGAAACGATACAAAAGAATGAAAAAAAGCAGTAAAGAAGATGAGGTCCGGATCAATCGTTTTCTGGCCTCATGCGGCATAGCCTCACGAAGGGCAGCCGACCAGCTTGTTCTTGACGGGCGGGTTATGGTGAACGGCACAGTGATTACCACACCCGGGATAATGGTTAATCCATCCCGCGACGAGGTGATTGTCGACGGCGAGCGATTTGCTCAGCCAGAAGCCAGAAAAGTATACATTCTGTTGAACAAACCCCGAAATGTTATTACCACGAACAGTGACGAAAAAAACCGGGAAATGGTGCTCGATTATATCGACGTCAAGGAACGTGTTTTTCCCGTAGGCCGGCTTGACAGAAAAACGACCGGAGTCATTCTGTTAACCAATGACGGTACCCTTGCACATAAACTTATGCATCCTTCGTCAAATGTAAAAAAAGAGTATATTGTTGAGCTTGCTGAAAAATTTACGCCAAATCTCCTGCAGCAGCTGACAGGAGGTATGCGTTTGAAAGATACCGGGGAAAAGGTTAGTCCCTGCAGGGCAAAAATACTTGACGATGGCATGCAGGTACTGCTGAGCATTCATGAAGGAAAGAACCACCAGGTACGAAGAATGTTTGAAACCCTCGGCTTTGAGGTTAAACGGCTTGAAAGAGTTGCTTATGCAGGTCTTCAGGCTGGTGAACTCCGGCGGGGCGAATGGCGGTATCTGAGTCGTAATGAGGTTCAGGAACTCTATAAGTTGACGGAAAGCCAATAAGCCATCAGCCGGTTTTGTTAACGCACAAAACCCGGAATGGTTATGCAACAGCTTTTCACTACACTCAAACGTCATGTACTCCCCAAAGTCATGACGTTTTTATTTTTTCTGACATCTCCAGTTTTCACTCTTCACGTGCTCCATGCTGAAAATCATGACCTTCAGCAGTTCTACGACAACGCAGAATCAGAAACAAATCTTGAACAGTTGATCGAGTTGATCGATAACTTGAAAAACAACCCCATTGGTCTCAATACAGCAGATGCTGATGAACTGCGACAACTTCCCTGGCTGACCTCGTTCGATGCTCAAGCCATTCTCTCTTATCGGACCGAAAAAGGATCGATTCTTTCCCTCCAGGAACTTGATACTCTGATCGGAAAAGAGAAAACCGCTACCATTGCCCCCTACATTCTCATGACCTCAACCCCCGCAACTCAGCCCTCCCAACCCGGCACCCCTCCCTCAGTACTCAGCACTCATCACTCAGCACTCTCCCTCTCCACCCGGATTTTCTGGGAAACAACCCCTCGTAAAGGCGTAATAAATGGAGCATACAGAGGCGAAAACTACAAACTCTATCACCGCCTGCAGTTTTCAGATCCCCATCTGAATGCCTGCATGATTCAGGAAAAGGATATTGGAGAGCCTGATCTTGCCGACTTTACCTCAATCAGCATCAATGCCCATGATCTTGGTTTTATAAAAGGCGCAGTTATCGGCAACTACAAGCTTAATTTCGGCCAGGGTCTGCTCATCGGACAGAACCGTTATTTCGCAAAAGGCTCCGATCCCACCAAGAGTGTCCGACTCTCATCAAAGCAGTTATCCTCCTCTCCATCAAGCTCCGAAACAGGCTTTCAGCAGGGAGCCGCAACAACCCTGAAGCTTGATCCTCTTGAGGTTACCTCGTTTTATTCTCTCAACCACCTTGACGCTGTCATCAATAAAACCTCAGGACTCATTACCAGTTTTGATAAATCGGGTTACCATCGTACAGCTCTTGAAATAAACCGAAAAGACAACGTTGCCGAAACCCTCTACGGGGCACATCCGCTCTATCATTATCAAACAGGCACCCTGATCGGCAAAGTAGGCGGCACTATCCTTAACTACAGCTATTCCGTCCCCCTTACCCAACTGCAACCCAACCAAACCCTCAGCACTGAGAACTCAGCACTGATGTACAGTATCGAAACAGATTGTTCACTTGGCAAGGTCAGCATGTTTGCCGAAGCGGCATTTTCCCAAAAGCCTCACGATGCTTCCTGGACAGCAGGAGCCGAGCATGAACTATTTTCTGGAGTAAGCACAGTTGCTTCCATCAGGCGATATGGAGAACACTATTTCTCCCCCTTTGCAGGAGCATTTGCTGAAAGAGGAAGCGGCGCATCAAACGAGGAGGGCGAATATCTCGGTATTAAAGCCAAAGTAACCGACCGGCTTTCAGCAGGCGCCTATTATGACCTCTTCACCTTCCCCGTACTTGACGATCACTGCCAGTATCTCTCTGAGGGCAATGATTTCAGGCTATTGATGACGTGGAAGCAATCACCGATGGTCAGCTGGAATCTCCAGTTGCAGCATAAATATAAAGAAGAACAGGCAAATCAGGGCACCACCAGCCATCCGCTCTGGACGGCACTTCCGAAAATCACCAATCGCATCAGGCTTGATTGTGATCGAGATCTTACTGATCGCGTGCATCTGCGAACCAGGGGAGAAGTCAAGAAAGTGGTCAATAAATATCTTTCCGGAGATACTGCATTCTATGGATGGCTGATCTATCAGCAGGCGGGCTGCCAGGCAGGAAAATTCAATTTAAAAGGGCGATTTTCCCTCTTCAATACTGATGATTACGATGCTGCCCTCTATGCCTATGAAGATGATCTTCCGCTGACTTCGACTCTCGGGCTCTACAACGGGCGGGGCAAATCCTTTTTTCTTCTCGCATCATGGCAGGCAATGCAGCAGATGAAGCTTGCAGCACGATACGAAATGGCTTGGTATAGTGATCGAGAGGTCTACAGCAGCGGTAACGACGAACGAGCTACCAGTTCCCCCGGGTCATTCCATCTTGGCTGTTCTCTTTCATTTTGAACACATCACAGGGGGAGGTTAATGCCTCCCCGATGCCCTCAGAAGTCTATCCCGTATCGCTCTGCCGAGTCCACAATTTGCAGGCAGTTCACAGTAAATCACCTTGATGCCTTGAGCATCACAGTGGCGGAAAAAACTGAAGAGCTCCCGGCCGTACTCCTCAAGATTCAGGCAGATCCTGAACAGCGAAACACCTTCAGGCGGCTCCGATAGACCGATATAAGCAGAAGAAGGTTCGATCGAGACGCTTTCATTGGGACTGCAAAAGAGAATCGATGCTTTGGGCGCATAATGGGGATATTTCAAACCAGGGCTTTTCGGTGCTTCCTCCGCATCGGTGATCACATGCACTCTTATTTCAGGCAGAACCGCCTGCAATTGTTCAAGGGTTATGGCACCAGCCCGGAGCAGAATCGGCACAGAGCCTGAACACTCGACAATGGTCGATTCAAGGCCAATAGCACTCGGCTTTCCCCGAAGCACGCAGTCAATCTTTCCATTAAGATCCTCATAGACCGATTCCCAGCTTGTAGCGCTTGGCAGCCCCGAAAGATTTGCTGAAGGAGCAGCAACCGGACAGGAACAATAACTGAGAAACTCCCGAGCGACAAGGTTTGCCGGGCATCGGACTCCGACACTCTCAAGACCGGCAGTAACAGAATCAGGCACAAGTGGATTTTTTTTCAGCACAAGAGTAAGAGGACCAGGAAAAAACCTTTCAATCAGTACCCTTGCATTCCCATTAATCTCAGCAGCAACATCAGCCAACTGCTCAAGGTTATAAATATGAACGATCAAAGGGTTATCCCCGGGACGGCCTTTTGCCCGAAAGACCTTTCTGATCGCTTCAGGATGGCAGATGCCAGCACCCAGTCCATAGACCGTTTCTGTAGGAAACGCAACAACTCCGCCCGAGTTAAGGAAATCGGCGGCTACTTCAGCTGAATCGGTAAGAGTGGTCTGCATGATCTATTTTTAGAGAACACCTATCGGCAAATGGAAAGGAATGGAATTTGTTCAGGCATGACAAGCATATAGCAGAGCAAACCGACCGAAGCGCTTACCAGTGGAATGGAAAGGTTGTCATCAATCTTGAAGCTGCCGATACGCACAATAAAAGCCTCGGTTAAAGTGGCCGCAAGTGCCATGACACAGCCGATAAACACATTAATCTCCGGCACAATGGCAACAATAATCACTGAAGAAATAAAAAAAGCAAGACTTCCCTCCACGCTTTTCTCACCAAACCGGTGTTTTCCAAACGCTTTTCCGATAATTGCCGCAAAGGTATCTGAAATTGAAACCATCGAAAAAGATGCAATGACAATAATTTTAGGAAAAAAAAGTACCAGAAGAAGTGCACCCATGGTAATGTAGGTAGCTCCATTCAGATAAGTTTTTTTTTCAAGTTCATGGTTTCTCAGCATAGCGTCAAACGTGCTGTGGTACCATTTTGCGACAGGCGGATAAAAATTTTTAAGCAAGTCAACCAGAAAAAAACCCGCAAAAAGCGGAACAAGCAAAAGCAGAGCGATCTCCCTGGTGATAAAATAATAGATCACCGGAATCGAAATGGACGAAAGATGAATGGCTTTTCTTGCAACTTCATAACGAAGTTTCAAACGGTCGATTTTTTTCATAGCAAAAAAACAGTCTACAAATCAAAAAAGAAGTAACAACCGAAACACCAGGCTATCAACAGATATCAGCCCAGAATATACACCGAAAACTCCTCAAGAGAAACAGCCACCAAAACTCAGCACTAAGAACTCAGTAATCAGCACTAATCTTTCAGCACTTCCTTTTCGGTATCAAAACATGTATTTTGTATCTCTTTGTTAAATCACCTTCTGACTATTGGTATGACCACTGAAAAATTGAGAATAGCAGCTATCGATCTCGGCACCAACTCCTTCCACATGATCATTGTCGAGGAGAGCAGGGGGCAGGGGATTGTTGAGATTGATCGTGTCAAAAATATGATTTGCATTGGTCGAGGGAGTATTTCAACAAAAATGCTTGATGAAGGGGCGATGCAATCGGGTATTGCAGCATTGAAAAATTTTCTTGTACTTGCCGCTCACCATGGTGTTGCACCGGAAAACATTATTGCATTTGCTACCAGCGCCATCCGGGAAGCAAAAAACCAGGTTGATTTTCTTCAGATGATTAGAGATGAAACCGGTCTCAACGTCAGGGATATATCAGGGAGAGAGGAGGCAGAGTTTATCTATTACGGGGTTCGTAACGCCGTTAAAATCGCTAAAACTTATGATCTTCTTTTTGATATAGGAGGAGGGTCTGTTGAGTTTATTATTGCAAACAATAAGGGAGTGCAACTTCTTGAGAGCCGTAAAATAGGCGTTGCCAGAATGTGTGAAAGGTTTGTATTTACCGATCCGATTGCCCGTCATGATATCAAACTGCTTGAACAGTTTTTTTCGGCAGAAATGGTCACCGCTGTCGCAAAAGCATCCAGGTTGAAAGTGACACGTGCCATAGCCTCTTCCGGGACGGCCCAGAATATCGCCCGTATGATCTGTTCAATGAATGGCAGCGTGAACAAAACATCACTCAACAACAGTCTCTTTACCCGAAAAGAGTTTCAGGCACTCTACACAGCTCTTATTCCTCTCAACTCCGCTGAACGCAGAAAATTTACCGGTCTTGACGCCAACAGGGTCGATTTGATTGTCCCGGGGATGATTCTTGTTGATATGATTTTCAGGATTTTCAATCTCAATGAAATTGTAGTGTCCGATTATGCCCTTCGTGAGGGTATGGTGCTTCACTATCTTAAGGATCGCTTCAATACATCGAGTGAGCAGGAGCATGATTTTGAGATTGATATCCGTAAGGAAAGCGTTTATGATCTCGGTTGTCGTTGCGACTGGAATCGCAAACACTCAGAGCATGTTGCCACACTCTCCCTGCAGCTGTTCGACAGTCTGGCATCGTTGCACCATCTTGAAGCACCCTATCGGGAATTACTCGAATGCGCCTCGCTTCTGCATAACATCGGTTCTTTTATTTCCATCTCTTCACATCACAAACATAGTCAGTATATCATCCTTAATGGCGAACTTCGCGGATTTTCTCCATCAGAAATAGAAATTATTGCCCATGTAGCGCGCTATCACCGCAAATCCCCCCCTTCAGAGAAGCATACGTCATACAGCCTCCTCAAACCTCCGCAGAAAAGAGCGGTTGATGTGCTCTCTGGTATTATCCGTCTCGCGAACGGTCTTGAACGCGGCCATCGGCAGAACATCCAGAAGGTTTATGCCACCGTGAAAGGAAGTGTGATTACCCTGCATCTCAAACCACTCTTTGAGCCTGATATTGAAATCTGGTCAGCAAAACTGCTGAAATCATGGATGGAAACGGTTCTCCAAAAAACAATTATCATCGAAGCACCCTGATATGGAACCATCGGCAGCCACTCAACAGTTCGCCGATACTCTTACAAAAGAGGGTTCCCTTTGGTTTGAATCTGCATTCTGTAAAGGGTTACGTTGCGGGGCACTGCTTTTTTCTGATCCAGTTGAAGTGATATTGCTTTACTCACTTTCTGACCTGGAAAGATTTTTCCTGACGCTCGAGGAAAAACTTGCCGCACAATATTTTCTTGCAGGATGGCTGAGTTATGAAGTTGGTTATGGATTTGAACCGACTCTTTTTTCAGTTGATCCCGCAACGGTTTTCTCTTCACCGCTTGCCTGGTTTGGAGTGTACAGAGAACCGGAGCATTATTCAGAGAAGTCAGTTGAGGAACTCTTTTCTGAACATCCATCAGCTGCACCCGGCATGGCATCCTTCAATCTATCCAGTGAAGAGTATCAAGCAAAGATCAGGGTGATCAAAGAGCAGATTGCCGCAGGAAATGTCTATCAGGTGAACTTTACCGGGCGTAACCGCTTCAACTTCAGCGGCACTGCATCAGCTCTTTTCTGCGCAATGCGAGGGGCACAACCCGCCTCCTATACCGCCTTCCTTAACACCGGAGAACGCACTATTCTCTCCTTTTCGCCTGAGCTTTTTTTTACAAAACGCGGCATGGCTCTTGAAACCATGCCGATGAAGGGAACTGCTCCGCGAGGAAGAAGTGTCGAAGAGGATACTTTATTAAAAGAAGGGCTCACTCAATGCCAGAAAAACCGCGCTGAAAATCTCATGATTGTCGATCTTTTGCGCAATGACCTCGGCAGGATATGCCGCCCGGGTTCAATCATAGCCGAAAAGTTGTTTGCAACCGAAACCTACCCGACCCTTCATCAGATGGTTTCAACAATCCGGGGTGAACAGAGAGAGAATATCGGGCTTTACGAGCTGTTCGAAGCGATTTATCCTTCCGGATCAGTAACGGGAGCGCCTAAAATAAAAGCAATGAAACTCATTCAAACCCTTGAAACAGAACCAAGAGCAATCTATACAGGGACAATCGGATTCATCATGCCCGATGGCGACA
>Ga0073936_10001286_pt1 | contig 38912 bp, 37 predicted proteins | sample AliMusrvi5mmetaG_FD_87041 | JGI IMG/M metagenome (GOLD analysis project Ga0073936, IMG submission 87041) | Freshwater lake bacterial and archeal communities from Alinen Mustajarvi, Finland, to study Microbial Dark Matter (Phase II) - Alinen... | ecosystem: Environmental > Aquatic > Freshwater >...
ATATCGGGTTGATCGAACACGTCATCCGGGTGCCGTGGTCGGACCGCCGGCGTCCCCGCCGGTCCGTCCTGCTGCCCCTTATCAGCGCGATAGATGCCCAACTCCACCACCATCTCGCCGCCCGCGTCCACCGTCAGCGCCTCCGCTTTCACCAGCGCGGCAAAAGTGAGCACGCGCGGCAGGCCCGGCGCCGCGAGTTTCAGGAAGGCGTTGCGCGGCCACGTCTCGCCCGCCCCCTGCAGGCGCAGCGCATACTTCTCCCCCGGCGCGATATCCGGCGCCAACGCGTCGTGAATCGAGCGATACAGCAACGGCATCCCCGGCTCGCACCGCCACTTCCAGAAGATGTCCACCTCACCCACCACCCGCAACCGTTGCCGCACCGGATAGGGCGGCTCCGGCAGCGTCACCGTCAACGGCAGCGTCTCGCCGGGGCGGATCACCACGCCGTTTTTCCCTGGCAGGATGGGGGCGGGGAGAGGGATTTCGATATGGGTTAATGCTTTCATGGATGTTCTTTCTTGGTGGAGATATTGATGGGTACCATTTCCCGGCTAATTGCCATTATTGTTCCCGATGCTGTCATACGTTTCTCGCGCTCTATCCGTCGTGGAATAAGCCAATCACTCCCAACGTTTCCAGGTTCATATATCAGGAATGCCCCGCTTTGCATGCCAGATGCGGAGAATTTCAAGTTGTGAGCGATGATGATTCAATCGATACACGATGCGGCAAGGCTGGCGGATGACTTCACGTATCAGCGGATCGGAAAACTCCGGGACAATTCGTCGGGATTCGGGGAAAAGCGGTAGACGCTCAATGGTCTGCAGCACGAGACGCACGAACTTCCGGGCGGCTACCGGATCGTCTTCTTCGATGAATTCCGCGATCTCACGGAGATCGAGGTGAGCGTCCGGCGACCAGATCAATCGGTAAGCCATGCAGCATATTCCTCGCGAATGCGGTCGTGCGGAATCCCTTTCCCCTCATCTAACTCATGAAGTGCCATGCGGACACCAGCCACAAAGTTGATGCGTTCCTGCACATCATCCCAAGTTGCGTCATCGGGTAAATCTTCAATGATATGCAGGGCATATTCTTTGGTAGTCATACCTTTAGCCTCCCGTGAACATACGACACCTCATATTATACCAAAAACCAGGCTGCAGACCACCACCGGTTAGGATAATCGTTGGCTTTGCTTCTGGGCTTTCATACGCTTTGAATTGCACAATACCCTGAGTTTGGACAATTCCGCAGGTTCCACCCCCGCAAACAACGAATTAACCAATCATGAGTGAAGGAGCCAACAGCGACATGCCAATCCGCGTTATCATCGTCACCGGGTTTTTAGGAGGCGGCAAGACGTCGTTTCTGCGCCATTTGCTGCCGGTTTGTGGGGAAGTGGGGTTGCGGCCCGCGCTGATTATCAATGAGGTCGGCGCGGTGGATGTCGATGGCGAGTTGCTGGCGGATTTGCACCTGGAGCAGGTGAAACTGGTCGGGGGGTGTGTCTGCTGCACGCTGCAAGCGCAATTGAAAGAGACGCTGTTCGACGTGGTGGAACAGCAACGCGGGGATTGCATCATCATCGAATGCAGCGGGCTGTCCAATCCGGTCGATGTGCTCAATGTGCTGACGATTCCGGCGTTGATTTCGCGGGTGGTGGTGTCCCACCTGGTGTGTCTGGTGGATGCCACCCGCATGGAGAAGATCGTGCACACCATCGAGTTGGCAAAGACGCAAATCGCCACCGCCGACCTGGTGCTGGTGAATAAAGCCGATCAGGTGGACGCCGGCCGGCGCGCGGCGCTGCAGCGGGTGGCGACCGGCCTCGCCCCCCAGGCCGCCGTGCAGTGGACGACCTATGGGAACCCGGGCGCCGATCTCCTGCGGCAGCTCCTCACCGATCCGGCGCCGGTGAAAACGTGGGAACAGGCCGCGGCGGCAACCCCGCGGCACGACCACCCGCATACCCACTCCCTGCCGGCGTCCTTTTGCACCCTCGCCCTGCCGTTGCCCGCGCGGCTGTCGCGCGCACAGCTTCAGCAGCTCCTGCAGGCGCTCCCGGCGAATGTCATCCGCGCGAAAGGCTTTGCGCGGCTGGACGACGGCGCCTGGCAGGTGTTGCACCGGGTCTACGATGCCATCGATATCGCGCCATATGCCGCCGAGATGCCAAGTTGCGGGGCGGTGCTGGTCTGCATCGGGCAACATCTGGAGGCAGCGGCGATTCAGCGGATCATTGCGTTAACATGAGCAGATAACCCAAATATACCGGGTGTTAGAAAGGATTATGTTTCTGCACGGGAGAATGGTAGTTCTAAAATGCAACCGTTTATATTGAATCGCTTCCAGGAGAATTCATGCCATGCGTAAGGATTCACTGACTTTTCATCTGCGACCAGCGAACCTACCCCTAAATGCGTTTGATGAAAGTGATGCGTATTCACAAGCGTTCATTCATTCTCTCGGTTTGAAGGTCGAGAGCGGATGCTGGTCGACGGTGCTATTGAGTTCGCCGATATTCTTCGATTTTGTGCGCGAAGCTAAGGCCCGCATCCTGAACGGCGAGGCCACTTTTTACGGTTATAACACCGTATCGCAACGACTGCTAGAGGATGACGACACGCCGGGTGAATGGTACCAATACGTAGCCTCACCGAGCAATGAAGAAATCCGAGAACCGAATGGTATGAAAACCTGCAAAGCCTATGCCGTGCCGGCGACGGCGCATATCGCCTCCGGGGGAGGCTATGACCAGTATGTCGATGAAAAAGTTAAAGCCTTGGTTGAAGAACATCAGCTCACCGGTATCGCCTTTGAGTGGGTCAAGGACACGGGGAAATACCGATCCAGGCAGTGGTACATCCCGGTGCCCGAAAACCCGATCGGACGCGGGGTTGATCATCCCTGGTTTGATCCGGCAACGCTGAAAGGTTCAGCAAGTGGGCAACCAGAGCACCCCAACTGGCGAACCGGTGTCTGGGATTTTTATATTAATCAACTCAAGCAAAACCTTATCATCGATGATCCGGCCTATCAGGAGCTATTACAGCTATATTCGTTACCGCAGGTGCGTGAGTCAGGAGAGACATTAAAGATCATCACCCCGCGCCGGTATTTGCGCTCTTTCCTTCCCACCACTGATTTTGCCTATAATTGGAAAGATGTAGTAGTTTATAACATAAGATATTGCATAGATTCACGTGGATTGTGTTTCAATCGGCGCGTGAGAGACCTGCTGTTGACACACCGCTTGATCAACGAAGACGATCTGGAAATGTTACAGATCCTCGATACCGTGCCGGTCGGCACGATTGTACTTGATGGTGACGATGATCTTCCTGAACCATATTTGACCCGCCAGGAACGGCAACAGCATGCCCCCATTCTTGCCGCGGCGTGGAAACGTTTCCTCGCCACGGAAAAACCAGTGCGCCGCATATCCCTTCGCGATGCGCTCAAATTATTGCGCAAAGAAAAATCGGCACGAAAGGAAGACTTTTCCAAAGGGGCCGGCAAAGCGGTCCTCGATAAAGTCCTGCCGCCTCTTCCCAGCGGATGGCTTGCCGTACTGGCGCTCGCGAACGGTGGCGCCGTAAATGATGAATGCACGCTCTTGCCCGTCGAGGTGATACGGACCAATACACAAGAACTCGCCGCCGCGGTCGCCGCCACGTACGATGACTACCCCTATGACCACCCAGTGATCGTCATAGGAACCGCTGCCGATGGCGATTGGTTCGCCCTTGAAGATCGCGGTGAGTCGACCGAAGATGCGATGGTGTTCCGCATCACCCATGAAGGTTTCGGCATCATTTATCGCTGGGACAGTATCGCCCTCTTTATCAGCGATATGCTGTCCGGTTTTTATGACGATTAATCCCGCATGGGTAATTTACGGGTAGGGTAAGAATTGCCAACGGATATCATACTGCCGGCTTTCTTACCTCCCAACCCTTCGCAGGATTTTACCGCTTAGCCACTCGATAGACGATTTTCGGTACGCCCTCTTTCGGTCGGCCGCCGGGATACCAGGGGGCTTCCTCGCGGACCGTATACTGATACATCTGGGTGATACCGGTATGCCAACACGATTTATACTCCAGACGACGCCAGTGATATTCAGTATAGGTTGGCTGACTATCAAGTGGTAATGCCTTTATCATCGGTGATGCTGATAACCATTGGGCGGGATATTTTGTCGTATCCTTTGCGGTTGCCGTTGACAGGCGCTGTATGAGTTCTGGCAACGGATCCGGTTTCGGCATTCTCGCCATCATGGCGGCACCCGTTGATGAAATGGAAAAATACGGTTGCCTGGGCAAGTCTTTATGCAAGTAAATTCCTGAGCAATCAGTCGTCCAGTGCATCCACAGCAAAATCATGCCGAATCCCCAGCATGTCAACAAAAATGCGGTCAGATTCTTGCGGCTACGTTGCTCTGCAGGTATAAATATTGTTACCAGGATGATGGTCGAGATGCCCATGACTCCGACAATATTAAACGGACGACTATGTTCGATAGAGTAAGTCATCAGTAGAGTTGGCAATAGCAGAACTATACCGGAAGCCGGGCTCCACTCCTGCAGTTGTATCGATTTACGGCCATACCTGACCAACATGAAGATGGTGAAGGCAATTCCCGCCGCAAAGAATAAGAGATAGAGATAGGCAACATCCAAAATGAACACCTCATGTTTCGGTTTCTGCTACCACACAAAGGGTATCAGCCGGTAACGAACCTGCCGGCAATAGTCCGCATAGCCGGTGAGGTTGGCCAGGAGAAACTCCTCTTCCTCCAGCAGTCTGACAACAATCACGCCGATCAACGGCAGCAGGCACGGGAGCGCCACCCAGGAGCCCAGCGCAAGGGGGGTGAAGAGGAGTAACACCAGCGCGCCGGCATACATGGGATGGCGGACCACGCGGTAGGGGCCGGTGGTGATGACCGGCTGCTCTTCCGTCACTTCAATCACGGCGCTGGTGTAACTATTGGCGCGGAAGACCAGGAACACGAGATAAAAGCCCAGCGCCACGAAGCCGTCGGCGAGCAGGCTCACGGTCGGCGGCACCGGCGACCAGTGGAAGCGGAAATCCAACCCGGGCACGATGAAGAGGGCCAGGAAAAAGAGGCTGGCCAGGCTTTGCAGGAGCTGCTGGCTTTTCTGCGCTTCGGCCATCGGCCCGGCCTTCACGCGGCTGGCCAGCAGCTTTTGGTCGTATTTGAACAAATAGGCGGTGATGAGGAGCGTGCAACCGGCAAAGACCGCCAGATAGACCCACGCCTGCCAGAAGCGCAGTGATCCGGCAGGCAGGAACAGCGCCAGTGCCAGCATGAGCATCAAGAAGGCAAATCCGAAAATCGTTTGGGTCAGCAGATTGCGCATGGCGGTGTATTTACCATGGAGTTCAGCCGCTCAATCACGCGCGTGCAAGACCCGCAGCATCTCCTCCGGAGCATAGACCGGCAAAATGGCATGCGTGAAATCGGTGCTGTTGCGCGTGACGATGCCATCTACCCCGGCATGACGGGCACACTCGTGTAACACGGCATCTTCGAAATCGCCAAACGGCAGCAGCATCGCCTCGGTGATCACTTGCTGGGTCACCGGCGCGACGGTGAATAACGTCAGCAGTCGGGTCAGGTGTTGTTGCGCATGTTGTCTGCCGGCAACTTTTGCAGCCAGGTAATGTATGGTGGTCACCGTGGTGGCGGCAAGAAATCCGGTCAGGCGCCGGTTTTCAATGGCGATGAACAATTGCGCACTGGCCAGCACATGCGGTTGCCGCTTCAAGAGCACATCCAGCACAATATTGGTGTCGAAGAGAATTTTCACCGATATTTTTCTTCCTGGTGACGGCGAAAATCGCTTTCGTCAAGCTCCGCGCCTGCCAGCGCACCGTAGAGCGAGCGGGTGATGGGAGGCAATGTCTCCTCTATCGATTCCGTCTGCGTTTCGAGGAGGGCGAAATAATCGGCGACCAGTTGCGACACGGACTTGCCCGTTCGACGCGACACCGACTTTGCGCGGTCAATCAGCCGGCTATCAAGGCGTAGCGTTAACTTCGTGTGCATGCGCTGTCCTCATTCTGACGTACATTCATAGCTTACATTATACGGCAGACCGGCCTGAGGCGTCAAGAAGAATGTGGTGTGTTGATCCCGTTAGGGGGCATGCTCGTCGAGGTCGGATTCCGTGCGGATGGCCGCGTAATATTCCGCTTCCTCGGCGAGTTGGCGTTGCAGGCTTGCGGCGGTCGGGGCGGAATGCGCGCGCTCCCGCCAGAATTGCTGCAGCGCCGCGTCGATGTGCGCGGTGTCGCACTAACTATCGTCAATCGCCCGCTTGTACTCGATATAGGCGATGAGGGCGACCACTTCTTCGCGGGTGAAGACTGACAGCCGGTAGCGCGCATAATCGCCTGCCGTGATGGCGCCATACCGCCGCGGGTTGAGCAACCGGCTTTTCCCGGCGGCGATGGTGAACGTTCGCGGTGGCTTTTCGATCGTGACGGTGAAATCGTAAAAGCCGTGGGTGAGGTGAAAGAGCGGGTCGGCGTATTGCAACTGATCGCGCAGGTCCGCGAGGAGAAACGCGGGGAGGAAGAAGCGGAAACCCGCCTCGGAAAAGAAGGACAAGGTGGCCCCATGCGCATCGAGCAACGCCGGGGCAATCTCCTGCCAGGCGTGCAGCCCTTGAAACGGCCCGACTTCGTCAAATGGCTCGCACCCCTCGGAACTGCCTTGCAACACGCCGTCCCCCGGGTATGGATTCTCCCCGAAGGCGTGGACAATCTGCGCGATCACTGCCGCTCGATCAGCCTGCATAGTACCGCTATTCGTCCTGTCCGCGCGGAAACCTGCTAACGGATTGTTATTCACCGCAGAGGCGCAGAGACGCCGAGAACGTCGCAGCGGAGATAATGCAATCGCGATACAGAATAACCGTTCAAGCCCCTCTGGCGCGCGAGCGGGCCGGAACGGCTACCAATACTCTCCGCGAAATCTCCGCATCTCCGCGTCTCTGCGTTGAAAAGCGCGGCAAAGTAGCCTACAATGTTTGTGAGCTAACCACGGCAAAGGAGGCATGCCCATGCTGCCGACTATTGAGTTTTTCGATCATCAGGTGAGCCGGTTGATTTGCGGGGGCAATCCGCAGAGCGGGTATTCGCACTTCTCGAGCGCGATGGATCAGGAGATGATCGACTACTATACCATGCCGATGATTCAGCAGTTATTGGACAACTGCCTTCGCCATGGCATCAACACCTTTCAGTCGCGCGGTGACCGGCACCAGATGCGCGCGTTCCACGAGCACCAATTGAACGGTGGGCAGATAAAGTGGATTGCGCAGACTGCCTCCGAATTCGCCAATCAGCCGGCCCATATCAGCGAATTGGCGCGCTACCAGCCGATCGCGATTTATAACCATGGCACCTTGACTGATAACTACTGGCACACCGGGCGCATCGACGAAATTCGCGAGATCATCCATGCCATTCACGACCAGGGGCTCCCGGCGGGCGTCGGCACCCATATCCCGGAAGTGCTGGAATATATCGAAGAACAGGGGTGGGACGTCGATTTTTACCTGTGCTGCTTCTACAACCTGGCCCGCAGCTACAAGTCCGCCCCGGCGGTCGATCAGGATGCCTATGCGCGTGACCGTTTCCCCGCCGAAGATCCCCCGCGCATGACCGCGGTGATGCGCGGCATCACCAAGCCCTGTCTGGGCTTCAAAATCCTCGCCGCCACCCGCAACTGCACCACGCCTGAAGCCACCCGCGCCGCCTTTGCCTATGCCTATTCGTCCATCAAGCCTACCGACGCGGTCGTCGTCGGCATGTTCCCGAAATACCGCGATCAAATCGCCGAAAACGCCGGCTACACGCAAGAACTGCTGGCGCCAAAGGGTAAACCTGAGCTTGCGTGACGCATATTGGGCTCGTAGTAGCGTCGCCGCCGCAGCAAGGCGCGTCTGCGTGAACTCTGGGCGAAGCGCCTTGCGGTGGCGGCGCTACTATGAACGGATGGGAGCAGCAGACGCTGCAATTTCCCGGGCATTATCAGGCGCGATTACACCGCGATTGAGCTCCAATACCTGGATTTGCGCGGGGGCAAAGAAACGTTGCAATACCGGAACCGCCAGGTTCGGATCGGTATGTTGGCCACAGGTAAAGATATCCACCGCGATATAGCCGTGCGACGGCCAGGTTTGTACCATGACGTGCGACTCGGCCAGGATGGCGACGCCGTTGACGCCCGCGGACGCGCTGGGGTAGACGCGTAAATCGAGTAACGTCGCTCCGCACGCCTGAATGGTCCGGGTGATCGCGGCTTCCACCGCGCCGGGTGAACACATAGCGGTGACATCACAACCCCATAACTCGATAATCAAATGTCGTCCAACTCTTTGCATCGCTATCCCATCTCCTACCGTATTCAGGCGTCACCTGTCCCCCGTCAGCAGCGTGGGCAGGGCTATCCGCGTGCCGGTGCCTGCCCAGGCAACATGCGCGTCCATTTCCGCGGAGAGGATTTCAAAGGCTCGCTGCCCGGTGCAATGATTGACCCACAGTTGATGGGGATGAAATGCCTGCAAGGCATGCGCGAACTCGGCGACCTCATACTCGGGCCAATCATGAAGATGAAGACCACCGATCACGGCATGGATCCGCGGAATACCGGTGATCGATTGCGCGGTAAGGAGGGTATTGATTACGCCGGTATGGCAGCACCCCGTGATAACCACCAGCCCCCACGCCGTGTTCAATACCACAGCTTGCTCATCCGGGAAGTGATCGGTCTCCCAATGCCCGCGGGATTGCCGTTGCAGGTACGGCGAGGCCGGCCGGCCCATGAAATTCGGGATACTCCCCGTGCTCCATATCCCCGGCGCCAACGCTCGCGCCGCACCGGCGGGTTGCCAGGTGAGATGCCTGGCGTCCAGCAACGCCGGCGCCCAGGGGATGCCGATCGCATGTGGTGGCGCATTTTTATGGCAGGAGAGTCGCGCGTCCCACGCCCGCGGGTGTATCGTGACTCTGGGCGTGACGCCCAGCTCCAGTAAGGCCGGTACACCCCCGGTGTGGTCGGAATGCCCATGCGTGAGCACCAGTTGGGTGATCGAGGTCAACTCGATTCCTATCGCGCGCGCATTGTGGAGAAAATCGTCATTCCGACCGGTGTCAATCAATAGATGTTCCCGGCCTGCCTGCAGCCAGAGACTCAACCCATGCTGCGATCGCAGCGCTGGCTCCACGGTGGTATTCTCGATTAAGACCGTTAAGGTCATGCTGGACATCGCAACACGCACGCTTTCTCATAAGGTGTAACTTACATCTATATTCTACCACCGACTATGCGATTGTCAAGGAAGGCGTCTTTAACCAGTGCGATCTGGCCGCGCGATAGACAATACGCACTAGTTCGTAGATAATATAGATGTAAATCACACCATCCCAGAAGGAGCTTGCCGGTATGCCACGTGGACAGTGTCGTCATCATGGAGAAGAACGCCCGTGCAGTTGCGCGATGGGCAATCTCTATCGGTTCGTGGAGCCGGTCGTACTCTTTCTATTGAAAAAGCACGGGGCATCGTATGGCTATGAGTTAGCCAACGCGCTGGCAGACCATACCTTAACGGATGCCACCATCGAACGCGCCGCCCTCTACCGCACCTTGCAGCGACTGGAAGCCAATGGGCATGTCGTCTCGGAATGGGATGTTTCGGGCAGTGGCCCCGCGCGGCACAATTACCAGTTGACCGCGCGTGGAGAGGAGCATCTGCGCGAATGGCGCGTTGTGCTGGAGCATCTGGCCCAGGCAATGACACGCTTCGTCGATGAGGTCGGTAGCGAATCGACCGTCCCGGCGCACGACGGTACGCCACCGGCATAAGCGGCTGGTTGCGGGCATATCGGTATGCCGACATGCCCGCGAACCCATTGGTCGTGACCACGGCGGATCAATGATCACATGTATTCGCTCCGGTGAGCAAATCCCCGTGCAGGTAGGCGGTCACCAGGGCTTCCGGGCTGGCCACCGGGGCTCCGGTTACCACGGTGATGCCGTTTTCGGCGAAGATCTGCTGCGCGCGCAGGCCCATGCCCCCGGCAATGATGGTGGTCGCCCCTTGCTCGTGTAGCCAGCGGGGGATGACGCCGGGTTCATGCGGCGGTGGGGTCAGGTAGTTGGTGCCGGTAATCTGCCGGGACGTCGCATCGACATCCACCAGGGCAAACTGCTCACAGTGCCCGAAGTGCAGACAGAGTTGGCCTTCGGCCAGCGGAAGGGCAAATCGCATCGTAGTCTCCTCGTTCATCGGTCGCGGGTGCACCGGCGCCGATGCTTCGCATGTCAGCCGAAGTTGCCGCACGATGCCGGTGATGGCTTCCGTCACCAGCGCGTGGGCATACGCCTGCACAAACGGCGTGCCGGCATCCCCCGCCGTCACCACCTGGGGGTCCATGGGCAGACGTCCCAAGAACGGCACGCCCATCTCGACGGCCAGTTGTTCGCCGCCGCCGGATTTGAAAACGGTAATGACTTCCCGGCAATGCGGGCAGACCAGGCCGCTCATGTTCTCTACCACACCGAGCACCGGCACGTTCATGGTTTCGCAGAACGAGATGGATTTGCGCACATCGGCCAACGCGACGTCCTGGGGAGTCGTCACCACGACCGCGCCATCCACCGTTCCCAGCGTCTGAATGACGGACAGGGGTTCATCGCCGGTACCCGGCGGGCAATCGACGACCAGATAATCCAACTCGCCCCAGGCCACCTCTTCCACCAGTTGCTTGATGACCCCGGCCTTCGCGGGCCCGCGCCAGATAATGGCGTTATCCGGATTCTCCAGTAAAAAGCCGATAGAGACGACCTGCAGCCCGTGGTAGTCAGCCGGTACGAGTTTCCCTTCGGTCGCACGCAAGCGGGTGTCCGTTAAGTTGAACATCGTCGGAATACTGGGGCCGTGCAAGTCGATATCGAGCACGCCCACGTGACAGCCTTGCAGCGCCAATGCCGTGGCAAGGTTTACGGCAACGGTGCTTTTCCCGACGCCGCCTTTGCCGGAAAGTACCACGATGGTGTGGCGAATGCGTTGCCGTGCCGTGGCGCGCTCCATTCGCGCCAGCGCCTCATCGAGGGTTTCCTCGGTATGCGACCCACCGCCGCACCCACTGCTATGACAGGAAGACATGACATTACTCCTTTCGCTGAAATGACAGCAGACGGTCCCAAATCTCGCGCAACGCCTGACTCACCGGACCGTCGGTATATTCAATCACACTTTTTCCTACCAGTTGCGCTTGCGTGATTACCGGGTCATAGGGTATGCATCCCAATACTGCCACCTTGCGCGCAAGGGCATACCGCATGATTTCTTCCGTGCCCTCCGGGTAGAGGTCGGCTTTGTTGATGATGATGCCGGCCGGGAGATGGCAGTAGGCCGTCAACGCAATGACGCGTTGCAGATCATGCCGGCCCGCGATCGTCGGCTCCGTCACGATCACTACGTGATCCGCCCCGGTGAGCGATGAAATCACCGGGCAGCCAATACCCGGCGGTCCATCGACCAGCAGCAACGCGGCGTCCGTGGCTACCGCGATTTTCCGGGCTTCGCGACGGATGAGCGCCACCAGTTTGCCGGAGTTCGCTTCGGCGATGCCTAACCGGGCATGCACCAGGGGGCCAAAACGCATGGAGGAGCGGAACCACTGCCCATTGCACGTCTCCTCGAAGACCATGGCGCCGTGCGGGCAAAAGTGCGCGCAAACCCCACATCCTTCGCAGGCCAGTCGATCGACGCGATAACCGGAATCGGCGTGCTGCCGAATGGCGGCAAATTGACACCGTTCAGCGCATGCGCCACAGGCCCGGCACCGTGCGGGGATGATACGCGCGTGCCGTCCACCGAAAAAATCATGCGTCTCTTCCACTGTCGGTGAGAGCACGAGGTGTAAGTCGGCGGCATCCACATCGCAATCGACTAGCACCGCGCGGTGCGCCAGGGCGGCGAAGGCTGCCGTGACGCTCGTTTTCCCGGTGCCGCCTTTCCCGCTGATAACCACGATCTCGTTCATACCGCCGCCTCCCGGAAGATGGCGGTCGCAAGGGCCTGGATGGCCGCGGTCATCGCCGGCACGGCGTCGACGGCCAGCACCCCGCGCGCATAGGCTTCCGCGACGTGCCGATCGTGCGGCAAGCGCCCGAGGATCGGGAGGTGTTCCGTCATACAGTAGCGTTCGACCCGGTCATCGCCCATATCGGCACGATTGATGACGATCCCCAGCGGGAGTTGCAGCGCGCGCACCATCTCGACCGCCAGGATTAGGTCGTGCAAGCCGAAGGCCGTTGGTTCCGTCACCAGCAGCACGAAATCGGCGCCGCGAATAGCCGTCAACACCGGACAGGAGGTGCCGGGCGGGGCATCGATGATGACCGTCACGGCAGCATCGGTCTGTTGGAGGACAGCGCGAATGAGCGGTGGGCTCATCGTCTCCCCGACGTTCAGACATCCGTGCAGGAATGCGATGCCCCCCGCGGTGCCGTGTTCGATGACGCCGATAGGACGTTGCTCCTCCCGGATCGCCCGCTCCGGGCAGACGCGTGCACATCCGCCGCAGCCGTGACAGAGTTCGGGAAACACTAACAGGGTGGCGCCGAGGTTGGCGATGGCATGATACTGGCAGAATAGGCTGCATGCGCCACAGCGCGTGCAGCGTTCGACATCGATCAGCGGCACCGGGATGCCTGCCGGGTGCGAACGGGTGATACGCGGCTGAAGGAAGAGATGCCCGTTGGGTTCTTCCACGTCACAGTCGACATATTGCACGGGACAGGTGGCGCTCAGCACGCGCGCCAGGTTAGTCGCGACCGTCGTCTTCCCGGTGCCCCCTTTGCCACTGGCAATTGCAATCCGCATCAGACGCGGCCCTCGCCGGCGACGGGGCGCAACGCATCCAGCGGTTGATGGCGCAAGGCACGGTCCTTCACCGCCAGGGTCGTCACCGGACCTTCGGCATGTTTCGCAAAGAGCAGGTCATGGCCCAGACAAAGGCCAAGGGCAATGTTGAGTTCCGTCGCATTGGTGTTGAGCAACGCCGCCTGCGTCACCGGATTGCACGCGGCTTTCCCGTCGCAGATCGGCACCCCCAGCTCGGGCAAGCCGACGGCGCCGACTTTACAACACACCGGCACGACCTCGAATCCAGCATGCGCCAACTGATCACACAGCACCCGCGCCTCGTGAGCAAACATAATGCAAAATGCGACCCCAAGGCGCCGCCAGCCCATCCGTTGACTGAAAGCGATGATTTCCTCGACCCGATTTCGCGTGACGCCAGCGGGGGTTTTGGGCGACTCGGCCGCCGCCGTCAACAGCGCGACGCTATCTGTATCGCCCTTATTCCAGGCAATGGTGTCCTGGATCAGAGCGGACTCCAGGCGCATCGGGCAGTTTGCGGGCTGTTCGCCCCCCCGGGCACAGGAGCGAGTCGGGCAATGGGAGCAACTATACATCACGGACATGTCTTCTCCTGATTTCAGACAATGGGGGGAGTCGCATATCTCGGCAATTGGCAGACAGGCGACTCCCAGGCAAGCTTACACTTCGCCAGCTTTCGACGCGGTAAGGCGTTGTTTCAGTGTCGCCAACACCGATTCGAGCCAATCGATTCTCGTCGTCAGCATCGCCGGATCAGCAGGTGTCGCCTGGCGGCAAACCCCGAACCCACCCTGGCGTCCACGGCACAATCCTCTTCCTCTTCCGCGCATCGGACCTTGCCCCATCGGGCCGGTTCCATCCCCAAATGGCATCGCATGTTCCTTTCCGTCACCAACGTGACGCAGTTACCAATGGCCCTCGACATCCGGGCCAATTGCCGGCTGCAGCGCGCCGGCAAGCAGCAATCGCACCGCGTCGTCAATCGTTCCGGTTATCTCGGTATAAACCGAAATACCCGCTGCTTGCAACGCGCGAAAAGCCTTGGGACCGCAGTGAGTCGTCAACACCGCGTTCACCTGCTGGCGCACCAGGGTCTCCGCCGCCTGAATCCCCGCGCCTTGCACGGTATTCAGCACCTGCGTATTCGCCACCGTCTCCCACGAACCGTTGGTATCATCGAATACCAGGAACAACGGCGCACGGGCAAATCGGGCTTCCACCACCGCCGTCGGGGTTGGATTTGACGCGGGAACCGCGATCTTCATCGGATGCCTCCACAGGTGTGAAATACGACTAGATGTAACATACACCTAAATTATAGAGCTGCCTTACTGGCCTGTCAAGTAGTGTCAGGGTGGAAATACAGGATTTACACGAGAACTGCCGGCGCGGAACGGGGGGGTGGTGGTAAATTTGTACGGGGGAAAGTGGCACGGCGACGCCGCACCATAAGTAGGCTTGATTTATTGGCAAGAGAATAGGGGACGCATTATCGATGCCACCAAGCGCCATTATCTGGCATAACCTGGCTGTTCAGTATACACTATCACCAGCGAGAAGCTGCGCGTATACCATGCCCAGTTAAAGGACAAGCATCATGCGTCAACTTGACCCAGTTCACACCGCGGGTGACACGGCACAGTTCCAGGAATCGGTGCATCAGTTAGAAAAAGCACTCGCCCTGCTCGATTGGCAAATTGCGACCCTTGCGCACGAGCAGATCGAGCGTGTCTGGGGAAGCCGCTTGCGTGAATTGCATACGCTGCTGGCGGGCTTTGGCCTGGGTGAGTTCGCGGCGGAAATTCGGTATGAGACGATGTGGGAAGACGTGAATTGCCAGCTTCCCCCGCGTATTCAGGCAGCACTGTGTCTCCGTCTTTCCGCCGAAAGCACCCTCCGCCGGACCCTCTGGATGGACATTGGCGCACTACATTCGCCCGGGAAAGACGAAGATCTCTTCGAGCGCTGCATGGTTCGCGGCGAAGCGCGCGAAGACTTGCGGCGCATGAAAACGTATAACGCCATCGCGACCGCGGAGACCCCGCTCCCAGAACTCTGGCGTCCGCTGGATTGGCATGTCGAACGCATCACCACGCAAGACTTCGGGCAGTTTCCGGTACAGGACTGGCACGCACGCTTCGCGAAGGCCGAGATGGGCGGTGCGCCATTTTATGAGATGCTGGTCTATTCGCAACCGGGTGAAATCGATGTGGCTGCCAAATGGCGCTGAGGAAATAGGGAGACCGGTGATGCATTAATAATACATAACCTGCATTTTATACGCTATCGGGAGATATTACCGTCCCGGCAAATACACGGCACACCGGAATCCGAAATCGTAACTCCTGCCTAACGGGATGTCGGAGAATCGGAAGGCCGTACGAAAGGCTCGTTGTTCGTCAATGCCCCAACTACCGCCATGCAAGACGCGGCTGGTGCCGGTAGTTGGACCGATCGGATTCTTCGCCGGTGCGTTGGTGTAATAGTTCTCGCTATACCAATCCGCGCACCATTCCCACACGTTGCCTGCCATATCCAGGCAACCGTACGGACTCGCTCCTGTCGGGAAGCTGCCCACCGGTGAGGTGGCCGCGGGACCATTATCACCGGCGCCGACCGAGTTGCTGCATTTCGTCGCATCCCAGTCGTTTCCCCACGGATAAATTCGTCCGTCCGTCCCTCGCGCTGCCTTCTCCCACTGCGCTTCGGTGGGCAGCGCTGCTCCCGCCCAATCCGCATAAGCCTTCGCATCTTCCCAACTGACGTTCACGATGGGATGGGTGTCCTGCCACTTCCACGAGGGTTCCGCCGGCATCAGGCGTTTCGTCGCCTGGCAAAATTTGCGGTATTGCGCCACGGTGACCGCCGTTGTGTAGAGGTAGAAGGCATCTAGGTCCAGCGTCCGCTGGGGTAGTTCACCCGTAAACCACTCGCGCTGGTCGGTCGGATGGCCGATCAGCCACACCGCGAGTTGTTTATCGCTGGTACCCAGCAGGAATTTCCCGGCGGGAATCAGCACCATCTCAGCGCTGTCTTTCGGATTGATCGCCGTCTTCGGTAACGGCGGTGGCACGGCAGGTTCCGCGGAAGCTGGAATGTCAGTCGTCCACAGCGCGCACATCGATACCAGCAGGATCATCATAACCTTGCGCAAGCTATCACCACCTTTGTGTGAGATTGTATGCTGAATAAGTGAGCACGGAAGTACTACTTTCCCTGCGGAGACACGACACACCGGAAGCCGCTGCTGTTGTCCCGCGCCGTGGGCGTGTTGAAGACGCGGGAGGCGCACCGGAAATATAACGGTTTGACATCGCTCCAGGATCCACCGAGCAACACGCGGAAATCCCCGGTTTCCGGTCCAGGCGGATTGTTGGTGGGCGACGTCTCATAATATTTCTCGCCATACCAATCCTCGCACCACTGGTATACGTTCCCCGCCATATCCAGGCACCCATATGGACTGGCGCCGTTCGGAAATACCCCGACCGGCTGTGGCTGTGATTGTTTGGTCGCGACGGACGAACAGCAATTCAGCTTGTTCCAACTGTTCCCCCAGGGATAGATCCGTCCATCCGTGCCGCGAGCGGCCATCTCCCACTGCGCCTCACTCGGCAACTTAGCCCCAGCCCACTTCGCATACGCGCGCGCCTCGCTCCAGTTCACCTCTACCATGGGGTAGGTGTCATGCCATCCATACGCCGGCGCCTCTTTCGGCAGATATTCACCGATCGTCGCACAATAGGCTTTATACTGTGCCACCGTCACCGCGGTCTGGTAGATCCAATAGCCGTCCAGGTCCACGGTATGCTGAGGCTTCTCAATATCCGCGGCTTTCTCGTCGGCATCGGTGCTGCCCATGAGAAAACTCCCCGCCGGCACCCAGACCATGACGGCGTTGTCTTTCGGGTTCACACACTGCTGCCCGGCGGTGGTGCCCGGCTTGCCGTCGTAGGCCGGCGGGCCGTCTTTTAGCGGAACCACGATACACCGAAATCCGGCACTCGGGCGCCGATCCGTCGGATCGAGCCAGAGCCGATAGGCGCAACGGAAGGTTCTGGTAATGAGATTGATATCGCACCAGGAACCGCCCCGCAGCACGCGCTCTTCTCCGGTGTCCGGTCCTTTGGGGTTACGAACCGGCGAGCCAGTATAATACTTTTGGCCGAACCAATCTTCACACCATTGCCAGACGTTGCCGGCCATATCCAGACAACCATACGGGCTCACACCATTCAAATACATACCGACCGGTGTCGTGGCCGCCTGCGTGGATTCCAGGTTATTGCATTTTGCAACATCCCAATCATTTCCCCAGGGATATAAGCGCCCATCCGTGCCGCGTGCCGCTTTTTCCCACTGCGCTTCAGACGGTAATTGGGCGCCTGCCCACTTTGCATAGGTACGCGCCTCGTTCCAAATGACGTTCACCATTGGGTGAGCATCTTGCCAGCCCCATTCCGGCGCTTTCGGCACCGTTACGGCTTCTGCCGCGCAATAGGCTTTATACTGTGCCACCGTGACATCGGTTTTATAGATCCAATAGCCGTCCAGATAGACGCTATGCAGCGGACTTTCAAAGAATCCATAATCATCGTTGCTACCCATGAGGAACTCCCCCGCCGGCACCCAAACCATCGTGGCGCCGTCCTTCGGGTTCACACACTGCTGCCCGGCTATGGTGCCCGGCTTGCCGTCATACGCCGATGGGATAGCGGATTGCACACGCATGACACACCGGAACCCGACAACATCACCACCTTCTGCTGGATAGAACCCGAAGCGGTCGGCCGCGCGCAGGTTCTTGGAGGAGCCATTGAGCCAACTCCCACCGCGCAATACACGCTTTGTGCCGGTGGCCGGTCCGGTAGGATTTTTCGCCGGGGTAGTCTGGTAGCCATTCGCGCTTAACCAATCCGTGCACCACTCGTATACGTTTCCCGTCATATCTAAACAGCCATAGGGACTTGCCCCCGCCGGAAAACTGCCCACCGGTGATGTTTTGCTAAGATGCTTGCCGACAGAATTACTACATTTGGTCGCATCCCAGTCGTTTCCCCAGGGAAAAATTCGCCCGTCCGTTCCCCGCGCTGCCTTCTCCCACTCCGCTTCGGTGGGGAGCGCCGCCCCTGCCCAATCCGCGTAGGCCTTCGCGTCTTCCCAACTGACGTTTACGATGGGATGCGTGTACTGCCATTTCCACGCGGGTTCCTCCGGCATAGCGCGTTTCGTCATCCGGCAAAATGTGCGGTACTGCGCCACCGTCACCTCGGTTGTGTAGACATAGAAGGTGTCCAACTCCACCGTCCGCTGGGGTTGTTCGCTCGTAAACCACTCGCGCTGGTCGGTCGGATGGCCGGCCAGCCACACCGCAAGTTGTTCATCGCTGGTGCCCAGCAGGAATTTCCCGGCGGGAACCAGCACCATCTCTGCGCTGTCTTTCGGATTGATCGCCGTCTTTGGTAACGGCAGCGGCACGGCGGGTTCCGCGGAAGCTGGAACGCCAGTCGTCCACACCGCGCACCACAGCGCGGAAGCCAGGACCCAGTGGATGAGCATCACCTTGGATATAAGATCACCTCCTCAAGGAACCATTACTGTGCCACGGAAATCAATGCTGACTGTGCAAAGATCCAGACTGTCTCGCTGTCAAAGTCACCGCAGTGGTACTCAATCAGTTTACCCTATCGGCAGTTTATTAAGCAGTGATCTGTTGCACCGCTCTGTTGGTATACGTTCGCATAACCAAAGGGCCATCTCGATATACGAGATGGCCCTGGAAATAATAATTCAGGATTCATGATGCAGGATTCAGTTCGACGTATCGACTGTCTCCTGCATCACCGTCGCAAAGGTTTATCAGGCGCGTACCTGATCATGCGTCATTTCAACGTCAACGCCGTGCGTGCCGGCACGGGCGGGAGTTGGGGGGATTCCCATTCGCGCACGTTGATTTCGTGCCGGCCATCGTTCACACCGAACGCGAGGCTGAATTGGGCTTCCGGGCGGCCGCGATAGGGGGCGGGGTCATCGGGATAGCCGGCATACCAGCGCACCTGGTCCATTTCATACATCGGCCGGATAATACCCGCGGGTTTGCTGACGACCAGCGTGCGCTTGCGACCGGCTACCGTTCCGGTGATTTGGGTGGCCGTCATCGTCAGATCGAAGGGACCGAGACCACGGATGGCCGTCTTCCCGGCCACCAGTTGCACATAGGTGCCCTCGGGCACCGCGAAACGCACGCTGTCCGGTCCGCGCGTGACCAGGGCTTTGCGCGCTTCGAGGCGAAGGTCGCCGTCGGTGAACGTCACCGGGGTGGGATTATCCACCACATACTCGGTCCGCGCGCCGTCGATCGCCTTGCTGATGCCCGCCGCCACCGGCTGATGGGCTTTGAGCCGCGGGGCACAGGCAAGCGTGTCTGTGTTTTCCGGCGCGATCACCTCAACGCCGGGCTTCACCGCATTCGCCGGCAGCGTGCGCTCGAACGCGCCGACACCCGCGAAGAGCTGTCCCCGGTAGCCGACGCGACCCGCGCCGCCCAGCAAGGCGCAGGTGATGCCGGCGGGCGCTACGCGCACGCAGGCCGCCTGGCCTTCCAGCACCACATCCTGTCCTTCAAAGCGGTCCGGCGTGGCCGAGAGCAGGATGAAGTCGGTGCCTTCGGCATGGGTCACCTTGATGACATTCGTCGCCAGGCGTTCGACTTTCGGCGCCGTTTCACCCTCGCCCAGCGGATACGCCAGCCAGAAATGGTCCTGACCTGCGGCGGCCGGCATGCGAATCAGCACATGCCGTTCCTGATCCGGCACCTGGAGCTTCTCCCGATCGACCGGCTTGCCATCCTGCCGGAACCAGTTTTTCGAGACCGGAAAGTCCTTGGTCACCTTGGCATAGGTGCGCCCGTAGATACTATACTGCACGTTCAGCGACTGATTCTCTTCCGTCAGCTCCATGGTGCGGGGGCGATCATCGGCAAAGGCGATTTCTAGCGAGGTGGGCCATTCCGTTAGCACGTGCAGTCTGGAGCCATCCAGCTTCACGTCCTCTTTCCGTCCCAGCAGATTTAGATTGAACCATTGCGCTAAGCGGCCATTGCCGGTGATGGTATCGTGGAACACGAAATAGTTCGGGCTTTTCGCGGTCTGCCCGATGAGGAACGCCACCTGGCGGTTCCACCAGAACTCCCCTTCTTGCTGCTTCAGGCCGGCTTGCAATTTGGGCCCGTCGCCGAAGCCTTCCGTAATACCGGGGGTGATGAACCAGGCCGGATAACCGGCCGATGCCCAGGCATACTGAATGCGATTGCCGAGGTGATAGTCCAGAATGTTGCTGTCCGGCCAGGCGTAGCGGAATTCGTTCGCCGGATGCCCGAAGCGCAGATCATTCTCCTGGGAATATTCGGGGAGTTGCGATGAGAAATAGGTGTAGGGTTGGGGCGGCAACAGCACGGCGCCTTTGGAATACAGCGACATATTACCCTGGTCTACCGTCCAATGGCTCCAGAGGAATCCGCTGCGCAGCAACATGTAGGTTTCATCCGGTCCGGGATGCGCGCGGAAGACGATGCCGAAGCCGGGGAAATACTGACTGTTCAGCTTGGGCTCCTGGGGTTGAATCCACGGGCGCGCCAATCCCGGCACCGCATCGGACAGTTGCATGCCGTTATTTTGCCAGGCCCACATGAGTTCCGCGGCCTGCTTGGGGTGCGTCGCCTCCACCGCGGCTGCGCTATCGAGCCACATGCTGGTATAGTGCGTCGCATTGTTGCCGAAGCCGGGAATCATGCGCGCGCGCCAGCGCGGATCGAACGGCGTCAGGAGATTCAAATAGAACTCACTGTCCGCCAGGTGATAGGCGCGGATGCGCTCGATATCCTTCACCTGCATGGCTTCCAATCCGAGCAGGCTCCAGATCATGCGCTGATAGCCCCATTCCTGATAGGTTCCCGGCTCAACCCACCCCCCGGACGGCGCCATATTATCGGCAAACTTGAATGCCGTCCATTTGGCCATATAGTCACGCCAGGCCGTATACATCGGATGATCGGGCAACAATGCCATGGTGGTGGAAATCCATCCCTGGCGGGCGAGGCTCATGTTGGGGTTTCCCGTATGCGAACCGCTGCCCTGACCATTCACGTCCGGCTCGGTGAACAGATAGGCCAGCAAGGCCAGGCGGGCACGCAACGATTGGCGTTGCGCTGCCGGCAGCTCCGGGTACCCCAGGAGATCCTCCGCGCTAATCATGAGACCGCCGGCATCGCAAGCGGCATGGTGGCTTTGCGCCGCATAACCCAGGGCGGAGTAGATCAGATGCTGGAGATTATTCATGGTTTGATTGAGCATATTGGCACTCACCCAATACGCTTTGCCCGAAAACGTATACGAGCGGTCCATCATCGGGGCGGTGAGCGGATTCTCCGGCGTCAGCGCGGCACGATAGCGCGGGAGTTGATCGGCCCGCGCGAATACCCGCGGATAGGTGGGCTTCGTATCCGGCCAGTCGAGGATATAATCCTTGTAGCGATCAATGCCGACGGTACCGTAGGTGAGGCGTGCCTGATACGAACGGCAGGTGGGCGTATTGCCGTCATGCGCCAGGATCGGGACCGGCAACACCCCGAGCAGCAGGCCCCATTGGCGACGGGCATAAGTGTAGGGTTGCTCCGGATCTTGCGGGGCGACACAGAAGGGCGAGGTTTCCACCCAGCGCGGCGACGTGCGGGTCATCGGCAAACGCAGCGCCACCTGGTCCGGCGCCGGTCGCGCTAATGCCATATTCATGGCGCGGCGCCAGAAGCCGTTATGCAACGGCGTGATCCCCACGCCAAGATAATTGGGATCGGTTTTGGCATCGGCGGCGCGAAATAAGCCAAACGTGGAGATACGGCCGGCGCCATACGCGCCGGCATTCATCAATATGCTGGGCTGGAAGTTCGCGAGCGGGCCGGTGGTACCGGTGTCGCCGCCCCCGCCATTGCCCCACGCCACAGATTGTTCGACGGTATCCGGTTGCCAGCCCCGCGTCAGGTTCAGTTCCCAGAGATCCTTTTCGGGGGTGATCACTTGTGGATTCACATGCCATTCCTGGTTCGCTTGGTTACTCGCCGCGGCATCACTTTCGACCTGGCGGCCTAAATCATACTCCTCGGTGACGCGCGCCATGGGCACGCGATCAGCCAACTGCACGGTGGCGTGGTAGTAACCACCGCCGGCGTAGTCGAGTTCATACCGCACTGCCACGAAGGCCGGGCCTTGCGCCACCGTGATGACACGCCAGGCGGTGACCAGCCGTTCCGAGAGCACTTTCCCCTCACCCCACCAGGCGCCCTGGGCGCCGCTGCGAAAGGCCAGGACCGGCGCCGGCAACGTCTTGGCGGCCACCGGAACTTTCCAGCGCTGCACTGTCGGCGCGGGTAGTTTTACGGCGCAGAGCGTATTGTCCAGCACCAGCGCGTTGCCGTCGAGACGGGTGTGCAGCGCGGAGGCGCCTAACGGACCTTTCCCGTCGCGCGTCAGGGTGAATGTCGGGTGACCGTTCGCCGGCAGGTCGGTGACGAAACTCAATTGCGCCTGCCCGTGTGCATCCGGCTTGGTAACCTGAAACGGAACCGGTTGCCCCTGGGTGTCGGTCAACCGGAGTTGTGCCGCCTCGCCAGGTTTTACGGCAATGGCATAGGTGACCACATCCGGCGCGAATCCGCGTTTGGTGTAGTCGGTAATCGTAAATGTCTCCGCCAGCGCGGGGATGGTCAGACACAGAAACGCGGTCAGCAGGTACATCTTCATGGTTATCAGCTTCTTTCCGCCTCGATTGGTGAGGTGATCGTGGTGTAGGCGTTCTCATCGACGGTCACGTCCTGCAACCGGCGCGAGTCAGCGCGAACTGCCCACCGGTACAGGGATTCCGTGCTCCGGGTTGGTGAATCGTCAACCGATGATACCACAACCGGGCAGCTAAGTCTGCGTTTGACCATCGCAAAAGACTGTTTCGAGAACTCGACTTATGCGCAGCATAATGTTTGTGGACGAAGCGGTATTAGCCCGGATTATGCCTGATGCGCGTAACCACCAAATCGGTTGCCCTGGCATTGACAAGCTATCCGGAGTCAGGTATCGTTCAACAGTGTTGAATGATAGGCAATTATGATTCAACAACCGGAGTTTACCGTCATGACACTCACACAGGATCAGCAGGCAGGACTGACCGTGCCACTCGCCATCGGATCGCGCATCCGGACGATCCGCCGGCGACAGGAGCGCAGTTTGCAAGCGATTGCGGACATATGCGGTTTTACGCGCAGCTTGCTCTCTAAAATCGAAACCGGTAAGACCATGCCGCCGATTGCCACGTTAATGAAGATCGCCGGAGCGCTGGGGGTGCGCATGGCGGCGCTGCTGGGCGATGACGACGAAACGACCACCGTCTACACGCCGCGCGCCGCCGGAGAACGGCTGATAGCGACAGAGAAGGGCTACCGCTTCTTTCCCTTTGCCGCAGAGCGTCTGCGGAAGGCGATGCAGCCATTCCTGTTTGTGGCGGTGCGTGGGCAGATTCAGCCGCAGCCATTGCAGCACGCGGGCGAAGAGTTCCTCTATATGCTCGAAGGCGAAATGGCCTACCGCGTAGGCGCGGTGTCTTACCATCTGCACCCAGGCGATACGCTGTATTTTGACGCCCAGATTCCACACGACTTGACCCCGCTTACCGAGCACGTCGTGTATTTGGCCGTATTTTGGGATTCATGCGAGGAGAACCGATAATGCCTTTACACCTTAACGTCTATTCCGCCGATGCGGCGCACGCCACCCTGCGCGAGGAATCCTGGGGTAACCTGAGCTGGCTAGCCGGGAGCACCATCGGCAATGCCGAAGGCTTGACGCTGGGTCGCGTCGTCATCCGTGCCGGCCAGTGCAACCCGCGCCACGCACATCGCAATTGTGAAGAGGCGCTCTACCTGCTGCAGGGGCAATTGCGCCATACCGTGGACGATGCCGATGTGATCCTCAATCCGGGCGACACGCTGGTGGTGCCGGCCGGCATATTTCATAACGCTTACAGCATCGGTGAGCAAGATGCCGACATGATCGTCGCCTATTCATCCGCCGACAGGGATTTTGTGCCGGAAGGGAGTCACTGATGCGTTACCGCACTTTGGGGAAGACCGGTCTGCAAGTGAGTGAACTGGGGCTGGGCACCTGCTTCATGGCCGGGCAGGGGCAGGACGGCGTGACGGCGTGCATACAGGCAGCCGTTGACGCCGGAGTAAATTATTTCGATACCGCCGCCGACTATGGCCTGGGCAACGATGAGGTGATGCTGGGTATCGGACTGCACGGTATACGCGACCGGGTGGTGCTGGCGACGAAAGTCGGCTACACCCCCGATCCGCGCGGACATCGTGACGCCGATCAACTCATGGCGCAATTCGACGCCTCGCTGCAGCGCTTGCAGACCGACTACGTCGACATCATCCAGGTACACGAGGCCGACTTCCGCAAGTGGTGGAGTGACGCGCCGATCAGTGCCACGGAAGCCGCATATCATGGGGCACCCACGACCACGATGGATGACATCGACAACGATATCGCGGGTGCGCCGGTGGTGGAATTTTTAGCGCGGGCCGTGGCCAGCGGCAAGACGCGATTCATCGGGCTGACCGCAAAGAACGCGCGTCTGCTGGCGCGTCTGTTGCGCGCCTTGACGGTCGACAGTGTGATGATCGCGCATCAATACAATCCGATCTTTCGCAATGCGGACGCATTCCTCTACCCCCTCACCGCGGAACAGCAGGTGGGCGTGGTCATCGGCGCGCCGCTGATGAAGGGATGGCTGGCGGTACCGCAGATAACCTGGCGTACTGATCCGCCCGGGTGGATGGACGAAACGTTCAACCAGACCTACAGCCGTTTGCTGGAGATCGTGCAGGAATCCGGGCTCCCGCTGGTCGAAGTCTCCCTGCGCTGGATGCTGGCGGAATCGCGCCTGCACAGCATCGTCGTCGGGTTCAGCGCGTTATCCGACGTCACCCAGAATCTGGAGATTATCGCCCGCGGCCCGCTTCCCGCCGACCTGCAGGCGGCGGTCAACGCCATCGGTATCGTCCACCCGTTGATTTACCAGGGACGTACCACGCTGTAAGCGGGTGTCTGAAAAGCTTGGTACGGCATTCGCTGATGCTTACCCCGCCGGGTTGGACGGTACGCCGGTGGCGGTGTTAACAAGCAGGCGCAGGCGCGCATGGGGGCTGGTCGGGCTGCCGGCGAGGATGTCATCTTCGGTGAAGACGGCCAGGAGAATTTCCCTCGCCTGGTAACGTTCGCGGTCATAGATGAGGTAGATCCGCCCATCGTCCGCCTGCACGCCATCCGGATACGACACCTGGTTGCGCTCGTCCAGCATCAAGCCGCCGATCCAGGTGCGGCCATCATCCTCCGAGAGCATGGCCATCAGGTTGTTGCGCGGTATATGCGCGGCGGCTTCCCGGTCGACTGCGGCCACCTGGCCGGTCACGCGACTCCAGCCGTGCTCGGGCTCGTGATTCACCAGCAGCAGACGGCCTGAACGCAACCGGCGAATGAAGAAGCGAGCATTCGGTCCGGGCAAGGCCAGTCCAGGCAGGGGCTGCCAGGTGGTGCCGCCGTCCGTGGAGAGCGCCTGTCCAACGCCGCCCTCCGTGCGCACCAGCATCCAGAGGGTTCCCTCCGCGCGCTCGATCACCATATGCTCGTCGAACCAGCGGCCAGGGATATCTGCTCCGCCCCGCCGCGTCCAGGTTTCGCCCGCATCGAGCGAGACGAGTATGTTGGAATGGTACTCCGCCGCTAACTCCGGTCGCTGGCGACCGTGCGCCCATACAGCGGTGGGAAAGACCCAGGCGCCAGTGGCGAGTACCGTCGGTTTATTCATCATGATGCCGTTGGTCAGACGCCGGGGTGTCGTCCAGGTCGGCGCGGCGCAGTCGGCGTCAGCGCAGTGCATCGCCCATACGCCGGCCCGGTAATCGTAGAATGACTCGCTTTGCGCCCAGCAGAGCCAAAGCCGTCCGAGCGGATCGAGCCAAAGGGCGGGATCAAAACAGCGGACACCGGGATCGGGCGGCGCAATGATGCTGCAGGGGGCGGACCAGGTGCATCCATCGTCGTCACTGGTCACCAGCACCACGTAATTCCCCGGCTCTTCCGTCTGGCCTCCGCTATACCAGGCGGCCCATAATCGTCCCCCGGGTGCCTGCTCAATGCCTGGAATGCCCTGCCATACACGCTGGGCATCAGCATATTCCGGTCCCGGATCGCGGATCAGCAGGGCGGGTTTCATACTTATGTCGTGCATTGCTACGCCTGCCTCATACTTCAAGCTGTCATTATCATTTCCCGCGGCATCCGTCAGTTCCTTCAGCATACGGTCACGGTCGATTCGTGCGTTGAACGTGGTGTGTTGGATGATGGTCGCTCTACCCGAAGGCGGTTTGAGCTGGTAGATATGGTGGAGGAAAAGTATCTGAAATCGAAGGGTCATAAAGAGAATTGGGGTGTCTGCATATGCGGGAGGGAGTCGAGTTGATTCTCGACATTGATTGAGTCGTCTACTATCCGCCACCTCAAATTAATCAGCCGACACCCCCCACTCCATTAGGGATGTCAGCCTGCAGTTGGGTATTCCAGGTGCCTTTACTGCTAACGCAGGGCATGTACTTCGAAATACCAATTACCCCAGAGTGTCAACGAAGAGAGCATTCTGGTCGAGTACAAGCGCGATCTGCTGGACGGCATTCTCTATGCGGTGATTCAGTGCCTCCAGCAGGGCATTGCGCTCGGTGGCCGCGAGCAGTTGGGAAAAACGCACGCGTCAATTCCGCACGAAGATGGACACCGGTGAAGATCACTTGTTCATTGATATCTTCGGGCGGATGTGGTCGCGCCTGATGGATAGCCACTGTGATCATGTTTATGTGATCGCCTCTGCAGGAGCGACTCGCATCAAGGCATAACACCCATTGAGTCGTAACTTCTGCCGCAACTACAGACGGACTGCCTCTAAAAAGTATTCCGCTTCGATGTCAGTGCCGAAGACGAGAGTGAGATACTGTGAGGTGGGGCCAGCGATCCGGCATGACACTTCGCGACCGAGGCGGGTAAGGTGGGTGAGCCGCGTCCGAGGCAGGGAGATGCGACCTTCTAGCAGGCGCGAGAGCAGGCCAGATGCAGGGAGATAGACGGCGAGGAGGGCGACCATGGCCGCCGGTACCCAGGAAATCAGCATCAGTTCTCGGCCTGCGAGATGCAGGGGAGTAGCCAACCGGCTGAAGACGGGGACGATGACGATGGCGATCAGCACAGCGAAGGCGGCGGCCAAGCGCCAGACCCATGGGTGCGCCAGGCCGGTGCGACCGGTTAAGGTGATGCTATCTTTGTCCAGGGTAATACGACCAGATCGTATTGAACCTTCGGCGGTGCGCGGACGGAGGAGATGCAGGAGATCAGTATCGTTTTTCGAGTAATTGGCAGGCTTCACCATGATGGATACCGGCGCATCGTCCTCCCCACGCAGGCGGCGATCCAGTGTCTGAGCCTCCTCCGGTGAGGGGAGTTGCAGCGTGTAGCGCCGCTCGCGCTGCGTGTCATCGGAGGCGAGGAAGGTGACGAAGTGGTGAATAACGAAGATCTGACACAAGCTAGACAGGGCGAGCGTACGCACTAAGCGTTTTGTTTTCGAGATAATCACCGCAAAGAGCATCATGCCCCCGATGCAGCAGGCGAGAAAGACCCAGATCGCCCACTCCGGCAGTGGAGTCATGAACGCTGATAAGATGGGAATCGGCAGAAGGATGCCGCCGACCACCACCAGGATCGACGCTAATAGATTTCCGTTCGACAGCATCGCTCGACCGGTCAGGGTGATTTCACTGCCATCTATCGCCAGTGCGACAGGTTGCAAGTGGTTGAACCCGGAACCGTCGAGAAGGGATTCGCGGCCAAACGATATTGGAAGCGAAATAGCCGCGCCATCTTGAACCGCTCCGGCAAGGGCTTGCGCGTCGATGGTGGTCTGCGCCGTGATGACGTATTGGGTTTCTGCTGTTTGCAGCAGCAGTTCACGTGTATGAACGTGACAGGCAATAATGCTGTTGCGTAGCAGGATAATGCGGCGGTGGTAGATGGGGATGACGCCGATAAAGATGGCGAGAGACGGAACCATCAAGGCCCATGGGAACAGGAAGCGCACCCAGGCCGGTAACGGAGTTGAATGAATCACCCAACCGAAGAAGAGGCCGAGTGGCACGAGGACGAAGAATAGGACGACGGTGAGCAGCAACAACCAGACGTAGAGCTTGGCGGAAACCAGCGACTGCCTAGTGCGAATCTGCACCTGCTCGCTGGTCACCGTGATGCTGCCGGTAGTGGCCTGCGATTTCCCGTCATCAGGCCAACCGCGGTAGTGGATACGGAACTCCATCATGGTCTTGCCTCGGTGACATTGTAGCGCATGGGGCGGGGGCAGGGAAAGTGTGTCATATGAGGCTTCGATCTCAGTTCTGATCGCCGGGCACTCAACAAGTTTGAAGATCATATAGAGAAAACCTGCTGAGATGGCAAAACCCCCATTTTCTCGACTCCCACGCGGAGTAGGAAAAATGGGGATTTCTCGATATGCGACGCTGCGCGCAGGCGATTTACGCTCAAAACGTCCTGGCGTCGGCAGTCATTCTCAGTCAGCACAAATTTTCTCAGTACCTTCGGATGTGAACCTGTGGACGGGTTTGAGGTAGTCCACAGGTTTCAGAGAAACAGAGAAAGAATTAGCCGATTTTGGGCTTTTGTGGGGTCTGAGTGCCGGAACCTCGTCCACAGGTTTTGCCATCGAAATGTGTTCGGGAAAGCCGGTTTGAGCGTAGAAAAGCGCGTGTTGGGCGATGGCCACCCTAAGCCAAAAAACCGCCGAGAGGCGGTTTGAGGCAGAGATATGGTGGGGCATTTATTAATAAAAAGCTATTTTCTCATCATAATCGGTCTAAATCGTCACCGCAGTCGGAGTAGGATTCCTTCGGGGTATTGTCCGCTTGAGAGCAAGCGGACAACACTCTGCCGGCAAGGATGCCGGCGGTCTATAGCCTTTATGCTAACTTATTGCAGACAGCCGCTAAGGAAAGTCTATTCTGGCAAATTCAAATTGACGGACTACTAGTGGCGCGGGTAGCCCCCCAATTCTCGGCCCGTAATACCGCTCGCACCAATAAATCCCCGCAAAAAATCAACAAAATAGCCGCCCTCTTCACAAAGGTATACTTCCCCCTGTGCAGAATAATGCACGAATACGTTAGAGGCCGTCTGAAAAGTAGCGGTGCCGGGATGCTGAGGCGATTTTTGTTTCCCGCAAGGCACCTTTCCGTAGTTATATGTGGACATATTACGGAGGAAAGGTAACGCCGCGGGAGGCAAAAAGCGTCCAGCAGGCCGGTGCCGATACTTTTCAGACGGCCTCTAAGGGAGCGACCGGATGCAACGTGCGGATTTTCTCGTCAAACCCGAAATATTTCTCCCCCACACCGCTGAGCGCGCCTTCATCGGCCCGGGTACCGTGCGGCTGGCGAACGGTGACCTGCTGCTCGCGGCTCCCTGGGGACGACCGCCGACGAATTTTACGCAATTGGCCGCCAGGTATCCCGTGCCCATGCTCTACCGGAGTACGGACGGCGGGCGCAGTTGGCGGGAACAGAGGCGCATGCGACTGGACTGGACGTTGGCCGGCATGGTCAGCGACGGTGGCATTACCTTCCTGCGCTTGCCGGATGGGCGATTAGCCTTCCTCGCCCATCGCCATGTCGAGGAATTGCATGGCGGCGGATTACCGGTGATCTCCTTCTCGTCCGATGAGGGGCAATCCTGGACGCCGGCACGAGTGGTCGGTGAGCCGGAAGGCGTCTGGTACGTGATGAATGACCGGATGATCCGCCTGCGTAGCGGACGACTGATCGTGCCGGTGTCGCACATGCCGATGGGCATGGGTGTGTATGAAGGGGACCGTAATATCAGCCTGTGTTTCTTCAGCGATGACGACGGCACGCACTGGGGGCGTTCATCCCGGCCGGCGGTGCTGGACGATCAGCGCGGCATGGCGGAACCCTGCGTTGCCGAGGTGAAGGATGGCCGTCTGCTGCTGCTGGCGCGCACCGGCAGCGGTTGCCATTATCGCGCCTGGTCCGCGGATGGCGGCGACACCTGGTCAACGCCGGAACCCACCTCGCTGACCGCGGCCTGCTCGCCGCTCACGGTGAAGACGTTGCCCGATGGCCGGCTGATCCTCTTGTATAACCACGCCGACCCGCTCGCGCCGGGGGCATTCTTCCCCCGCGCGCCGCTGGTCTATGCCGTCTCCGCCGATGATGGGCACACCTGGGGCGCGCCGATCATGATCGATGACGAAGGCGTTGCCGCCGGTGATCGGCAACACATCTACCCGTCAATGTGCTGTACCGATGAAGGCATGCTGGTCGTCTATTCCACCCACGCCGCCGATCCGCACGGATCGTTCGCCAATGGCGGCGAAGCAGGATGGAAGATCGGCGGCGGCAAACGCTGCCTGGTCGCCTATCCGGTATAAAGGAAGTCACCGTTCCGGGGATGGACCAGAGTTTTTTAACCGCAGATTACGCAGATTTCGCAGATTAAGGTTATGCAACCGTTCCGGTATTGCTGGCGCGCGAGCGTCCCCGCGAGCACTCCGGTGGTTGAGTAGACTACGGAGGGTCGTATCGAAACCACCGGAGTGCTCGCGGGGACGCTCGCGCGCCAGAGATACCGGAACGGTGACAATACATTTAACGCAGAAGAGAATAACGGTTATTACTGAATTAGTCTGTCCTTCATTTACGTTAATCTGCGAAATCTGCGTAATCTGCGGTTAAAAAAGTGTGATCGATCACCACTAGCCTGAATAGTTGAAGGAGAACCTGATGAATTCCGCCACTTTTGCGCGTGTGTTTCCCCTCGGCACCCACCTCTGCCGCGAGCCGATGCCGGCGATGGCCGAGATGAAGCGCGACATGGAGAACCTGCAACGCCACGGCTTCAACCTGATCAAGCTGCAGGAGCACTGGGCGATCGATGAGCCGATCGAGGGGCACTATGACTTCTCGCGCTACGAGGAATTGATCGCGCATGCCGCCACGCTCGACCTGGGCGTCTATCTGGGACTGACCTGCGAGCAGGCGCCGGCGTGGCTGTGGCGCAAGCATCCCGACTGTCGCATGGTCGGGCGCGATGGACGCTCCCTCGTCTTTGAAGCCGTCACCACCTTGCCGTCGGACGGCAAGCCGGGACCGTGTTTCGATCACGCCGGGGCGCTGGCCGATCAACGGCGCTTCATCACCCGCCTGGTGGAAACTCTGGGCCGCTTTGAAAATCTAGCCGTCTGGAACACCTGGCAGGAGATCGGCTATTGGGCGGATGGGCTGGTCGGCACCGATGTCTGCTTCTGTGCGCATACGCTGGCGCATTTTCGGCGCTGGCTGCGGGAACGCTATGGCGATCTCGATGCGCTCAACCGTGCCTGGAACATGCGGTATGGTGTCTGGGAAGACGTCGCCCCCAGTCGCGCCATCCGGAAAGAGCCGTTCGCGGTGGATATCGCCTGGCAATATTTCATGGACAACGTGCAGATTGGCGACGTGCTGCGCGCGCGCGCGGAGGCGATCCGCGCCGCCGATCCGCTCCATCGCCCGGTCTTCGCCCATAAAGGCGGTCCGCTGATCGGCGCCGGACAGGACTGGACCTACGCCCGCACGCAGGATTTCCTCGGCTCCTCCTGCTATCCGTCCTGGGGCTCCGGACATGCCTGGGACGATGGCAAACAGCAGCGGCCGCTGGCGCGCGAGACCGCGCTGCTGGCGGAAATGTGGGACAACGTCGCGCTGCGCTATGATTATATCCGCTCCTGCAATGCGCCCGGCAAGCCGGTGTGGGCGGCGGAATTTCAAGGCGGCCCGATCAGCACCGGCGTGCACAAAGGACGCGTCCCGATGCCGGAGGATATGCGGCGCTGGATGCTCACCGCCATCGCCTCCGGCGTCACCGCCATCTCCTTCTGGGTGACGCGCGCGGAGATCATGGCGTCCGAACTGAACGGCTTCAGCCTGCTGGACAGCGCCGGCGATACCACCCCGCGCTTTGAAGAAGTCGCGCGCATCGGGCAGGCGCTGCATGCCCACGCCGATCTCTTCGCCGCCCCCACCGCCGCGCCGGCGCAGGTCGGCATCCTGGTGAACGAGTGGAACTACCAGCTCTGCGGCTTGATGAACCAGGCCGGTGGGCATCTCATGTATAGCACGCGCGGCTGGCATCGCCTGCTGTGGGAGATGAATATCCCGGTCGATTTCGTCGAAGTGAGCCACCTCGACGCGCGCCAATATAACACGCTGATCCTGCCCTTCCCGCTCTCACTCTCCGAAGACATCGCTGCCGCGCTCACCCGCTTTGTGGAAAACGGCGGCACGCTCATCTGCGATGCCGCGCCGGGCCGCATCGACGAACACGCGATGTGCAATCGCGGCGAACTCTCGCCGGCGATGGCCGCGTTATGCGGCGTGCGCCAGCACAGCTTCACCATGGTACGCGAGCCGGATGCCACTCCCCGCTGGTCTCCCGCCGAACGCACCTGGGGGGAATTTCTGGAGCCGGCGCAATTAACCGGCACCGGTCTGCTGGCCGGTCAGCAATTGCGCGCCAACTTCTATCTGGAAACCTTCACCTGCCAGGACAGCGAGCCGGTGCTGCGCTATGGCGACGCCGTCGCCGGCACCCTGCGCCGCGCCGGAAAGGGCCAGGCCTGGTTGCTGGGCACCTACGCCGGCTACGGCGGCACCGCCTATCGCAACGACGACTCCCGCGCCTGCCTGCGCGCCATCCTGGCGGCAGGCGGCATCACGCCCAACTACACCGGCCACTTGCTCCTCCGCAAGCGCGTCTCGCCCACCAAAGAAGCCTGGCTCTTCACCAACCCAACCGGCGAAGCCATCACCGAAACCATCGACGTGACCGGCTGGACGCAGGTCAGCGACTTGCTGGGCGAACCAGTCTCGCGCGACGGCAATCAGGTAACGCTGACAGTTGCGGGCCTCGATGTGCGGGTGCTAATATTGTCGTAGGCGGCGGTTGTCCGAACCATGATGAGAAGGATTAAAGGATGGCCATGATGGATGGTCATGCACATCCTTCTATCCTTTTCATCAAGGTTCAGACAACAATCGACAGCCTGGAATTACGAAAAATTCCATAGCCCACAGCAACGCTGTGGGACCCCGGTCCGCGAAACAACTAAACGCGCTGTAGGAGCACAATTCCATATGGGAGAGCAGGAATTGTGCTCCTACAGCGCGTAAAATTATCTATCGCACACCCCAACCCACAGCGAAGCTGTGGGCTATGGAATTTGTGTATTGCGGATAAGTGGGCACAAAGGATCGGACAGGGATAAAGGTAACCTGGGAACCGGCAGTCCCCTGCCGGCAAACGACGAGTTACCATTTGCAATTATTATTCTCTGCGTCCTCCGCGTCCTCCGCGGTGAAAAATCAATTGTATAACCAATGACCTTGGAGGTTCATCATGTCACAACCAATCACGGTAGCCGTGTTGGGCGCCGGCGGGCGCGGGGCGGGGTTCGGGCAACTGCTCCAGGATGCGACCGGGCTGGCGCAGGTGGTCGCGGTGGCGGAGCCGCGCGCGAGTTACCGGACGGATTTCGCCACCCGCTTTGACGTGCCGGCGGCGCAAGTGTTTCCCGACTGGCAGACCTTCGTGGCGCAGCCGAAGCTGTGCGACGCGGTGGTGATCAGCACCATGGACCGCGACCACATCGGCCCGGCGGTGGCCTGTCTGGAGAAAGGTTACCATGTGCTGCTGGAGAAGCCGATGGCCACCACGCTGGGGGATTGTCAGGCCATCGCGACGGCGCAACAGGCAGCGGGCGCCATCGTCGCCGTCTGCCATTCGCTGCGCTATAACAAAGGGTTCCGCAAGCTTAAAGAACTCGTCGACAGCGGACGGATCGGACGGGTGATCACCGTCGAGCACCTCGAACAGGTGGCCTACTGGCATCAGGCGCACAGCTTCGTGCGCGGCAACTGGGGCAATGAAGGGCGCTCCACCTTCATGCTGCTGGCGAAAAGCTGCCATGATCTCGACTATCTCGCCTACCTGGTGGGCCGTCCCTGCCGGAAAGTGAGCTCGTTCGGCGCCTTGAGCTACTTCACCCGCGCGCACGCCCCCGCCGGCAGCACCGATCGCTGCACCGAGGGCTGCGCCGCCGAACCGACCTGCCCGTATTCGGCCCTCCGCGCCTACGTCCAGACCGACCACCTCGACTACTGGCCGGCCTGCGTCTGCAGCGACACGCATACCCGCGCCGCGCACCTGCAAGCGATCACCACCGGCCCCTACGGGCGCTGCGTCTTCCGCACCGATAACGACGTGGTCGATCACCAGGTGGTGCTGCTCGATTTCGAAGACGATATCACCGCCACCTTCACCATGACCGCCTTCACCCACGGCGGCGGGCGGAAAATCACCGTGCACGGCAGCGAGGGCGAGTTGATCTTCGATGAGAGCTCCATCACGCTGAAAAGCTTCACCGAGAACAACATCGAGCGCATCGAAATCGGCGCGGAAACCGGCGGCCACGGCGGCGGCGATGGCCGGGTCGTCAATCAATGGCTGCGCGCCATCCGCGAAAACAACCCCGCGCTGGTCCTCACCAACGCCCAGGAATCCCTCCGCACCCACACCATCGTCTTCGCCGCCGAACAGTCACGGCGCGAAGGACGGGTGGTGGAACTGGCGGAGGTGGTTGCAGGAAAAGGCTGACCGCCTAATGGTTGGAGCGGGAGACAGGTAATGTATTTGGGTGAGGCATTCCCGGTAGCGAATACTTAAGCTGTCTTCCCATTGTATTCCCGTCTTACGTGGCCACTGGCAGCGTAAACGTGAATGTACTCCCCTGGCCGACTTCGCTCTCGACCCAGATGCGCCCGCCGTGGGCTTCCACCATGCGCTTGGTAATGTATAACCCGAGGCCGATGCCTTCGGTATCATGGTCTCGGTTTACCCGATAGTAGCGTTCGAACAGGTGTGAGATATCCTCCGGCGCAATGCCGCGCCCGTGGTCCGTGACGGAGACCACCACGCTGGCATCTTCACGCTGCGCTCGTATGATCACCGGGGTGTCGGGCGCTGAATATTTCAGTGCATTGGTGAGAAGGTTGGTAATAATCCGTTCCAGACGCGCATAGTCGGCCGATACCGGTGGCAGATCATCCGGCAGCGCTAAGTGGAGACGATCCACCTCAATGGCCGTACGCATGCGTTCCAGGTAGTTGGGGAGATACGCCCGCAGATCAACCAGCTCGCATTGCAGTTGCAGTTCTCCAGTTTCTGCTCGCGCGGAATCGATCAGGTCCTGGATCATGCCATTCATCCGCTGGGCGGCACGCAGAATCGCGGCGATGCTGGGCAGCATCGTCTCCTGCAGATGCAGCGTTTCGACATCCTCCTGCAGCAGTTGTGCGTGCCCCTGTACCACGGTGAGCGGAAGGCGTAAGTCATGGGAGACCATGTGGATGAAGAGTTCACGTTGCTCTTGCAACTGATGCAACGGCGTAATGTCCGTATAGGTGGATACCGCGCCAAGCAGGCGCCCATCCGGGGCATAAATCGGGCCGGCGCTGGCGGATACCCAGAGTGGCGTTCCTGCTGTCTGCGGTATCATGAGTACCTTCCCGAGCACCGTCTGGCCGTTCAAGGCCAGCGCCGAGGGTATTTGATCAAGGGGAAGTGGCGTGCCATCCGGCAACAGCAGATGACGGGCGGCCCAGCGTTCCTGCACGGTCGCGCGGAGCTCTTCGGCGGTAAAATGCAGCATCCGGTCTGCCGCCGCATTGATGCGGATAATATCTCCCGTTGGGTTGTAAATGATCAGGCCATCGGCGACCGCGTTGAGGGTGGCATTCATCTCGGCGGCCAGCGTTTCAATTTGCTGGCGCGCGCGCACCTGCTTGGTGACTTCATATGCGATGATCATCAGGTCGGGAACACCGCCGGTGTCCGTCGGCAACGGAACGAGCGCCCAGTGCCAGTAGGTGACGCCGCGGGCAAACCCGGAAAATTCGTATTCCGGGTTCGCATACGGTACTCCGGTCGCCAATACTTGCTGGAAGATAGCTGCGAGTCCGCTCGTGGCGAAATTGGGGAGAAAGATTGACGCTGGGATGCCGATGAGACTGTTGCGATAGGGCTCATCGAGAAAGGGTAAATATGCGGCATTGACCCATTTGGCCTGCAAGGTATCCCCCTGCAGGATGATGATCCCCGCCGGGGCGTTGTCGATAACGGACTGAAAGAGACGGCGTTGGGTATCGCGCTCTTCCTCGGCTTGCTTACGCTCGGTGATCTCCTGCACGACCGCTAGCAAGCCAGTCACCTCTCCTGTCGCCGCGCGCTGCGGCACGAAATTTGCCACCCAATAGCGTGTTCGTTCGGGCGCTTTGGGCGTCGATCCATGGATTTCCACATCAAAGAATGACTCTCCCTGATCGAGCACGGCGCGATAGATCGGCAGCAGTTGCGCGAACAGTTCAGGCAAGATCTCATCGACGCGATGGCCGAGATGCGCTTCGACGGAGAGGCCGTTGATGTCGGCCAGCCGCTCATTGATCCGCATGAACCGCAGCTCGCGATCCAGCACGCACAATCCGACGGGCGTCACCTGGTAGATCGACTCTATCTCGGCATAGAGGGCGCGATAACGGGCTTCCGACTCCTGTAGCGCGCGATACGTGTCGCGCAGCAGCACCGGCGTCGGCCCGGTCGGTTCCAGCACCATATCCACGTCCGGTCCTAATTCGGCATGGAGTTCCACCACCGTCTTATGTAAAAGATGCAAGAGGGTATCGATGCGCGCTTGCCTGCTGTCACTCATGGCGCCTCCACGGTCATGCCCAGCACCCGCAACACCTGCTGCCGATCCGCGAGATTCCCCAACAGCGACATCGCCGGCTCCGGACCAATTTTCAATAAGGTCGGCGTGACCAACACCCCATCACGCACCGCGCGCGCGGCGTCTTCCAGGCCATCGATGATCTCAAGCTGATAACAGGTCGATGGGAGCAGGCGCAGCAGGTCGGTCAGATTCCCCATCGCTTGTAGCGAGATGGGACTGCTGTCGGCAATATACAGCTTCAGCATCAATGGCGAGTCGGCGCTATACGGACACGGCTGCCGGTGGGATGCCGGCTCCAGGGGATTATGCATGCGGTGATCCCCCTTCGTCGTCGGTGGCGGTCGGCGCAATGTCGCCACCGCGCAGTTCTTGCCGGGCGGCTCGCTGCCGATGAAGTTGCTGTTCGTGGGCGGTATACTCTTGTTGTGCGAGGGAAATTTCTTCCTGTTTGGCGTGCATTTCCTGCTGTAACGCATCAATATGCCTGGTGAGTGTCGCCAGGTCACCCGCCCGCGCGCGCTGTGCCCGCGCGAATTCCAGCCGCTGCCGTTCACGCTCAAACGCTTCTTCGGATATCCGCTCCTCGCGCAGTGTGCCCATCAACACTTCACCGCGTTCGCTGTAGACATCGGTCAGCGTGATCCCGGTGTCGCTCAGGATCAATTCGCGCACCTGATCGGAATGCTTGGTGCCGCGCGATTTGATGATCGTCAGCGCGCGGTTGCGCTCCCCACCCTGAATGGTATACGACAGGTGAATCCAGGTATCGAGAATGGTGGAAATCTGGATAGCGCCGGCTTCCGTGAGCGGATCGCTGCTTTCGGTGAGGCTGGTGCAGAGCAGGGTAATGCCTTGTGCTTTCGTCAGGCGCACCAGACGCTGCACGACCGTCAAGGCTGCCGCCAATCCGCCGGCTTTCACCAGGGCGGTAATCGGATCGATCACCATGCAGCGCGGGCGCCGGGTTTCGATGAGCGATTTCAGGTGCAGCAGATGCTCTTCAGCGCTGCGGGCTTCCGTGCGCAACGCCTGGATGGTTAAGAGCCCCTGCTCCTGGTACGGTGCTAGGCAGATATTGACCGAGGCAAGATTGCGCTGTATTTCGTCACCCACTTCATCAAAACTGATGAATAATGCCGTTTCTTCCCGCCGGCAGGCGGCAGCGAGAAACGCCCCCGCCAGCGTCGTCTTGCCCGTGCCCGGTCCCCCGGTGATCTGGACCGTCGACGCGCGAAAATACCCGTCGCCCAGCATGGTATCCAGCCGTGCAATGCCGGTAGAGACACGTTCGGTGAAGATCGGATACTGCAGTTCAGGCGCGGTGGCGCCCAGCGTGGTGACGACGATGCCGTGCCAGTCGATCACAAAAGGAAAGGCGGCTTCCGCGACACCGGTGCCGCGATACTTCACGATGCGGAGTTGGCGCAGGGAGATGCGGTCGGCGGATTGGCGCTGCAGGCTGATGACACAGTCCGCCATGTATTGCAGGAAGGAATACCGGCTATTCGCGCACGATTCCTCTCCCTCGACCCGCGCGGTAATAATCCCGGTCAGGCGTTGGGCTTTCAACCATGCGCGCACGCGGTAGAGTTCATGGCGTTCCGCCCGCGGATCATCCATCAGCGTGAGCAACACATCGATGGCGTCGAAGACAATACGGGTTGCGCCCATCGCCCTGGCCTGATCAGCCAGACGCGCCAGCAGCAGCGTCAACTCAAACTCCCCGGTGGCCACCACCTCTGGAGAGAGATGGGCATCGATAAAGACCAACTGTCCGCTCGCCACTAACGCCGGCAGCTCCCAGCCGAACGACGCGGCGTTTTCTAATATTTCGTCACTATACGGATTGTGTGATCTCATGCAGCCAGCCTCATCTCGCGGCTGAAGTCTCGACATTCTTCTGCTGGTGAGACCTGATCCAGCAAAGCGAAACAATCATGAATCCAGGGAAAGCCGCAT
>Ga0073936_10001292_pt1 | contig 38772 bp, 36 predicted proteins | sample AliMusrvi5mmetaG_FD_87041 | JGI IMG/M metagenome (GOLD analysis project Ga0073936, IMG submission 87041) | Freshwater lake bacterial and archeal communities from Alinen Mustajarvi, Finland, to study Microbial Dark Matter (Phase II) - Alinen... | ecosystem: Environmental > Aquatic > Freshwater >...
ATCTAAGAGCCCTCGAAAAACACAACTCCCCACTTGCCACCATGGGAAGGTGGGAAACCGTTGGAGGTTTTCAGAAGTTCTCAAAAAAAATCGCTTGACGGATTAGCTCAGATGTCCCCACTTCTTACTCCCCTAGCGCCATCATGAACGAGACCATGCGGTCCATGTCCTTCGCGGTGAACTTGTAAGGCGGCATCGGCGATCCGGGAGACAATTTAGTCGGATCCACGAAATGCTGCTCCACCCATTCCTTGGTCCGGCGGCGATTGAGGCCGTTCAGCTTCGGTCCCATCTTCTGGCCGACGTCGTTAATCATGTGGCAGGCCCCGCACTGGAACTGCTGATAAATGATGGCGCCTTCCACCGCGAACTGCGGAGCCGATTGCAGCGCCGCCTGGTTCTTCTCATTCAACTTCAACAGGAACGCCGCGAGTCCGTTCAGCTGCATGGTGGTCAACTGGATGGCGGGCATTGAAGTCCCCGGCGCGATGGCCTGCGGGTTCTTGAAGTGATCGATCATCCACTTCGCGTCGCGCTTGACCGGATGCTTCGAAAGGTCGGGACCGATGGATGACTTGCCATCGTGGCAGGACGCGCAATTCTCCTTGCGGTAGTAGCCGATGCCGGCCAGTTCCACGGCGGAGAGTTGCTGCCAATCCTGTGGGCCATCGGCTTCGGAGACATCGGGCGGCGCGGCGGGCGTGCTGCGGATCGCGGCGGCGGTGAGACCGCCCCACGTGATGGCGGCGAGCAGAACGATCGCGATTGCAGTGGTGCGCTTGCCGACTCGAAGGACCGCGCCGCGGTCGATGAATGGCGTTGCAAACAGCGCCAGGATGGCGATGGTGGGAAGCACCACGCTACCGATCACCTCCAGCGGACCATCGAAGAACTTCAGCGTCTGGAACAGAAACAGGAAGTACCATTCAGGGCGCGGGATGTAGCTGGTATCGGTAGGGTCGGCCAGTCGGCCCACCGGGACCTTGGCGGCGATGGCGAGCGAGAACAGAATCACGAAGACCACGAAAATCGCGAGCGTGTCCTTGAACACCTGCTCCGGATAGAACTTCTTCTTGGGTAGCGTCTCCACAGGCGCCGGTGCCACGCCATGTTTACGTACTAGGAACACATGGATGCCGATGAGCAGCATCGTGACCGGCGGCAGCAGCAAAACGTGAACCGCGTAGAAACGGGCGAAAGTGACGGCGCCGACGATGCCGCCCTCCGCTCCCATTAACTGCTGGACGATCTGGCCGCCGGGCGCAGATGCTGCGATCTGCGTGGTGACCACTGTTCCCCAATAAGCGCGGTTGTCCCATGGCAGCAGGTAGCCGGTGAGCCCGAAGGCGAGCGTGACCAGCAGCAGTACGACGCCGAGCATCCACGTTGCTTCGCGCGGCTTCTTGTAAGCGCCCCACAGGAAAGTCTGGAGCATGTGCAGCACTACGATAACGATCATCATGCTCGCCCCCCAGTGATGCAATCCGCGCATCAGGCGGCCGCAAGTGAGTTCGGTGACGATGTACTTGAGGCTGTTGTAGGCCTCGCCTGGCGTTGGTGCGTAATTGAACGCCAGCATGATGCCGGTGAAGATCTGGGTGAGGAACAGGAACATGGCGATGGAGCCAAACACCTGATGCCAGCCGCTGGAGCCGGGGATTTCTTCATCGAGGAAGTGATGGATCGCGCCGACCACGCCAGTGCGTTCATCGAGCCAGTTGAGGATGGCGCGGATCATGCCTTGTCTCCGGGAACGATGTCGCCGAGAAAGATCTTGCCGTTTTCGACCTTGGCCTGATAACGGTCCAGCGGGCGCGGGGCGGGCCCGGTGAGCACCTTGCCGTCCTTGCTGAACGCAGAGGTGTGGCACGGGCACATGAAGTTCCCGTTCTTGTCGTCCCAGTGATAGGCGCAGCCGAGATGCGTGCACTGCGGGGCGAGGGCAACCACCTTGTCGTCACCGAGCTTGATGACCCACGCGGTGGCCTTCTCGCTGGTGACCTTCCAGCCATCGACGCGCGTGCGGCGGAAGACGAGTTCTTCGGGGGCCTTCGGATCGATCTTGGCGATGTCGCCTGCTTCGGTCCACGAGTCCTTCTTCCTGGACTTGGGTTGTATCAACAGGTATGCCGCTGCCGGCAGCGCGAGCGCCGCGGTCATGATCGCACCGAGTCCGTGAATTGCGTATTCAAAGAAGCCGCGTCTGCTGGGGGCGGGTTGGTTATCCATCGTCTGGCTATTGTATGCCAGATAGATGGTCGCAATTGTAAAAAGCTGGGACGGCCAGTGCCAGTCTTAGTTCAATGCGCCCGTATTTCGCAAACCTGCAGCGTGGAGAACGGAAATATCGCTCCCTCACGATTGCGGCTCGGCTAGCAATGTTCACCTTCATGCCGAGCCGCGACCGTGAGGGAGCGATATTCTTGCTTGAATCCGATGTGCGGATTTTCAGTAGCAACCAAACCGGCAGCCGTTAGGCGGTAGTTATTTACAGACAGGCGAGAATCGATTCGATCACCAGCTTGGTGTCGTTCGGGCCCTTCACCGCGATGCAGGTGACGCCGGCCTCTTTGGCAGGATAATCGTTGCCGCCAGGGAACAGCGCATCGCCGACGAAGATCATCTCCTCGATCGCGATGCCCAACAGGTCGCGCAGCTTGCGAATGCCGTATGCTTTGTCAATGCCGGCCTTGGTGATATCGATGGAGGTCGAACCGCCCATGCGCACGGAGAAGCCGGGAATCAGCGTGTCGACGATGGCCTTGATCTGTTTGCGCTTGGCGAAATCGGGATCCCACTCTTCCTTCGCCGACAAAGGAGCCTGCTGGCCGAGCGCCGAAAAAGTAATCTGGCTGCCGCGGTCTTCGATCACTTCGCCCCACACCCGCTCCGGTTTGAAGCCTGCCTGCTCGAGCGCCTGGTTCATTGCGCCGATGATCTGCGCGGTTTCGGCCGGAGTGAAGTCCTCGGAGTAGAGCTTGTTCCATGCGCCGTCGTACTGATAGAACTTGGTGCCGCAGGTGGGCAGCAGGGAGAGCTTCTTAAGGCGATCCTCGCTGGTCTTCAGATTGGCAAGCAGCTGCTTTTCGAACTGGGGCCAATTGCCGCCGGAGATGACGGCCACATTCGCGGCGCCGAGCAGATCGTGCAACAGCGACGACATCGCCGGGTCGAGCGCGGATTTACTTTCGGCGAGAGTGCCGTCGAGATCAAATACAACCAGTTTCTTCAATGTACGCACCTTGTGGAGAAATGCCAGCGAACGCGGCCGCGGTCAACCAGAGTTAACCGCGTTCTTCCATGATATAAGGTTTGCCCGCTTTCGGGCTACCGTTGGATGCGGCCCGATCCGCTGCCCGCGATCAGGGCATCAACCTCCTCCGCCGAGACGTGATTGAAGTCACCGTGGATGGAGTGCTTGAGGCACGATGCCGCGGCGGCGAACTCCACTGCCTTCCGCGCGTCCATGCCGCTAAGCAGCCCGTAGATCAGGCCGCCGGAGAACGAATCGCCGCCGCCCACGCGATCCACGATCCACATCCGGTACTTGCGGCTCAGGTGACACTCGCTGCCATTCGAGAGCAGGCACGACCACCCGTTCTCAGAGGCCGAAATGCTTTCGCGCAGCGTGGTCGCGACGTACCGGAAGCCGAAGCGGCGGTGCAGCTCCGCGGCGACTTCGCTGTAGCGGCTGGCATCGAGTTCGCCGCTCGCGACATTCACATGCTGCGCCTCCACGCCCAGCACCAGCGCTGAGTCCTCTTCATTGCCGATCAACACATCGACGAACGGCATCAGCCCGGTCATCACTTCGCGGGCCTTCTCCGGAGCCCACAATTTTCTGCGATAGTTGAGATCGCAACTGATGGTCAGCCCATGCCGGCGCGCTGCCTCGCATGCTTCACGCGTGACCGCGGCGGTGCTTTCGCTCAACGCCGGTGCGGTGCCAGACCAGTGGAACCACTGCTTGCCGGCGAACGCCGAGTCCCAATCGATTATGCCAGGCTGCAGTTCGGTGAACGAGCTGCCGGCGCGATCGTAGATCACCTTTGAGGATCGCTGCGAGGCGCCGGTCTCAAGATAGAAGGTCCCAAGCCGCCGGCCGCTCCGCAATACGTGGTCTGTATTGACGCCGAAGCGGCGCACGAAATTGATGCATGCCTGGCCAATCTCGGTATCGGGAACGGCGGAGACAACCGACGCGCCGAGTCCGAAGTTGGCCAGCGAGACCGCTGCGTTCGCCTCTGCGCCCGTGTACGCCACTTCGAATTCGGAGGCCTGCACGAAGCGCTCGTAGCGCTTGGCCGCCAGCCGCATCAGCAACTCGCCGAAGAAGACCGCTTGCTTGGGCTGGTTCATTTTGCGTCCTTTACGATCTTCATGAAGTCGATGGCGTTTTGGGTGATCGCCGCGAAGTCCCGCTTTTCGATCAGCTCTTTGCCCGCGAGTTCGCCACCGATGCCGACGGCGCATGCGCCCGCCTTGATGAAGGCCGGCGCGGTGGTGCGGTCCACGGCGCCGGTGGGCATGATGTGGATGTGCGGAAACGGGCCTTTCAGGTCCTTGAAGAAGCGCGGGCCGCCCACTCCGGCGGGGAAGATCTTTACCACGTCCGCGCCTGCCTCCCAGGCATTCAGAACTTCGGTGGGGGTCATGGCGCCGGGCATCACCGGCACGCTGTAGCGGTTGCAGATCTTCACGATGCCTTTGCGGAAGACCGGGGAGACCACGTAGTTGGCGCCGGCGAGAATGGCCAGGCGCGCGGTCTCCGTATCAAGCACTGTGCCGGCTCCGATGTAGACGTCTTCGTTCTTCAGTGCCGCGGTGGCGCGCTCAATCACCTGCAGGGCTCCCGGCACGGTCATGGTGATCTCAATGAACTTCACGCCACCTGCGCGCAGGGCGCGCCCTACGTCCACCAGGTCCTCTGCCTTATCCGCGCGGATCACCGCGACGACGCTGGTCTCCATCAGCGCCTGTAATGTTTGTTGCCGGTTATGCATAGCAACAGGGTAGCGCGATACGATAAGGCCGTAGCACCCACGATGGAGGAGCAGGTAATGAGTTCGCGCAGAGAGTTCTTGACGCAATCGGCCGTAGGCATAACGTCGGCGGCGATAGCACCGCTGGCCTTCGCTGCGGATGCGCCAGAGTGGTATGACCGGCCGATGCGCTGGGCGCAACTGACGCTGGTGGAGGATGATCCAGGCAACTACGATCCGGCATTCTGGCTCGACTATTTCCGGCGCACGCACTCTGACGCGGCGTGCCTTTCCGCAGGCGGTTGCGTCGCCTACTATCCGACCAAGGTGCCGCTGCATTACCGCAGCAGGTTTCTCGGCCATCGCGATTCGTTCGGAGACCTGGTCGCCGGCTGCAGAAAACTAGGCATGAATGTCATCGCCCGTACCGATCCGCATGCGGTGCATCAGGACGTGTACGACGCGCATCCGGACTGGATCGCCGTCGATGCGCAGGGCAGGAAGCGGCGCCACTGGGCGGATCCGGAGTTGTGGGTGACCTGTGCGCTTGGCCCATACAACTTCGAGTTCATGACCGCGGTGACGCGCGAGATCATGACCATGTACGGCATTGACGGCATCTTCAGTAACCGCTGGGAGGGCTCCGGCATGTGCTACTGCCAGCACTGCCAGGCGAACTTCAGGAAGGCCTCGGGCATGGAGCTTCCGCGTTCGGCGGATCCGCTCGATCCCTCTCGTCGCCAGTACATCGTGTGGAAAGAGGCGCGGTTGTTCGAGTTGTGGCGGCTGTGGAATGCGGAGGTGAAGAAGATCAATCCGCGCGCCAGCTACATTGCGAACGCCGGCGGTGGCGCGCTAAGCAATCTGGATATGAAGACCATCGGCGAATTGGCGCCGACGTTGTTTGCAGACCGCCAGGCGCGGCGCGGTCTGATGCCCCCGTGGTCCAACGGCAAGAACGGCAAAGAGTACTCGGCCACGCTGGGCCGCAAAGCAATCGCGGGCATCTTCAGCATGGGAGTGGAAGAGCCTTACCGCTGGAAGGATTCCGTACAGAGCGCTGCCGAGATTCGCATGTGGGTGGTGGATGGCGTCGCGCATAATCTGCGTCCGTGGTTTACTAAATTCAACGGCAAGGTGATCGATCATCGCTGGACGAAGGTCATCGAAGAGGTGTATGGCTGGCATTACAGGAACGAGCGCTACCTGCGCAATGAGCAATCGCTGGCGCGCGTGGCGATGGTCTATTCGCAGCAGACGGCCACGTTCTATGGCGGAGACAAAGCGCGGCCCAAAGTGGAAGATCATGCGCTCGGCTTCTACCAGGCAATGGTGGAGGCGCGTGTGCCGTTCGATATGGTGCACGACCGCATGCTGGACGCAGCCAACATCGGCCGCTATCGCACATTGATTCTGCCCAACATCGCGGCGCTCTCCGATGCGCAGTGCCGGCAGTTGGAGGAGTTCGTGCGCAGCGGCGGTAACCTGGTGGCCACGCACGAGACTTCGCTCTATGACGAATGGGGCGTGCGCCGCAGGGACTTCGGCCTGGCCTCACTGTTTGGTGCTGCCTTCGAAGGGCGCATCGATGGCGAGGTCCACAATTCATACTTGAATATTGAGAAGGCGCCCGGCGGTGGTTACCATCCCATCGTGCGAGGCCTTGAAGACGCGACTCGCATCATCAACGGCGTGAACTGGGTCCATACCAGATCCACCACGCCGGGGCAGGGAATTGCGCCCTTGACGCTGGTGCCGTCCTATCCCGATCTGCCAATGGAACAGGTTTGGGCACGCGTCCCTCACACCGATAAGCCCGGCGTGCATGTGCGCGAAGTGGGGCGCGGGCGCGTGGTCTATTTCCCGTTCGATATCGACCGGACGTTCTGGGAAGTGCTCAGCGACGATCATGGCCGTCTGCTGAAGAACGCCGTTGCGTGGGCCTCCAATGAGGAGCATCCGCTGATTGTCGAAGGCCAGGGCGTGGTGGACGTTTCGTTGTGGCAGCAGAAGCAATCGATGGCCGCGCACATCGTCAATCTCACCAATCCCATGATGATGAAGGGTCCGCTGCGCGAGATCATCCCCTCGCCTCCGCAGAAAGTACGCATCCGCATTCCGGCCGGCCGCCGCGTCACCAGCGTTCATCTGCTGGTGAGCGGCAAGGCCACGGGGCATCGAATCGCCAATGGCACGGTTAGCCTGGAGTTGCCCTCCATCGGGCTGCACGAAGTGATCGCGCTTGATCTGGCCTAGACGCCCGCTACGTCCCAGCCCAAGCCGGGGGCATCATGCGGCTGCATGTAGATGCCTTCCGGTCCGCGCGTGATGCGCATGCGGTCCTCGAAGCGCTGGTAGACCTCTTTCGGACCGCCCGGCGGCGGCAGAAACAGTTCGCACCACGGTGCATTCGTGGTCGCCATCGTGAAGGCCACGGTTTCGGGTGACAGTCCGCCCGCATGCGGAATGACGGGGATGTCGTAGGCTGCGGCCAGCGCGCCGATCTTGCGCAACTCGGTGAGGCCGCCGCACCACTGTGCATCAGGCTGCCAGATCTCGGCGGACTCGTGCTCCAGCAGATCGCGGAAGCCGTAGCGCCCGTACTCGTGTTCGCCGGTCACGATGCGTGTCGACGTGATGGCCTTGCGCAGGCGCCCGAAGCCCGCGTATTCGTGCGGTTGCAGCACCTCTTCCATCCAGTAGATGCGATAAGGTTCGAGGATCTTCGCCATCTCGATGGTGTAGCGCTCGGTCCATGACATCCAGCAGTCGAGCATGATGTCGCCCTCGTCGCCCAGCGCCTTGCGCGTCTGGCGCACCATCTCCTCATTCTTGCGCATGCCCGCCAGGCCGTCGGCGGGCCCATGCGGTGCGGCCAGTTTCAGGCGCTTGAAGCCAAACTGCAGATGCTGCTCCACGTCGTTGCCGGTGCAGTAGCAGGGAATGCGGTCCTTCGTTTGTCCGCCGAGCAGCTTGTACACAGGCATCTGCAGCGCTTTGCCGATGATGTCCCACAATGCAATGTCGACTGCGCTGATGGCGTTCATCGTCACTCCCTTGCGGCCGTAGCTCATGGTGGAGCGCCACATCACGTCCCATAGCCGTTCCACGTCGAACGGATCTTTGCCCAGCAGCAGCTTGATCAGATGGCCTTCCACGATCTGGCCGCCGGCACGTCCGCCGAGGCCGCGTCCGGTGATGCCGCGGTCGGTGGTGATTTCGACCGCGAAGTCGTCCATCTTCCCGGGATCTGGATTGAACAATGACCGCGTGGCTTTGTACTCCGGATAGATCGACATGGGGCTCGCAACCTCCACGTTCTGCGTGCTCCACGCGCCCGGCGCGGGTTTGAACGTGTAGGTCCCGGTGCGCGCGCCTGCCGGCTTCAACGTCACGCCGGTGATCTTCAGCTTGCTCTTGCCGAAGTCTTGCGCCTGGGCGCTCATCGGAGTGGCTGCCGCGGCCGCCGCCGCTGGTGTGCTCTTGAGAAAGTTTCGACGGTTCATGTGTGCCATTGTATGCATTGCGGCCCTTGTGTGCATACAATAAGAGTTAAAGATCCGCAAAGGATGTGACCCATGTCTGATCTGCTCTCTGCAAGCCGCCGCTCGTTTCTTGCAACCGTCGCCGCAGCCGGCGCCTCAGCCGCCACCGAGACCCCATCGCTCCCCACCATCACACTTGGCAAGCACGAGGTCACTCGCCTCATCGCTGGCTATAACCCGATCGGAGGTTACTCGCATTCCGTCCCCAAGCTCAGCGCGCTGATGAAGAACTGGTTCACGCCGGAGCGCACCCTGGAATACATCCAAAGTTGCGAACGCAACGGTATCAATACGTGGCAGGCCAGTATCGACAAGAAATGTTTCGACGCCCTGCGCACCGCTTGGGACAAGGGCTCCAAGATGAAGTGGATCTGCCTGATGCGCGACGTGGACGCCGCGCAGTGGAAAGAGATCATTGACCTCAAGCCTATTGCAGTGGTTCACCATGGTGAGAGTACCGACCGCCTGTTCAACAACGGCGAAGAGGGCGACATTCGCGACTTCCTGAAGAAAGCGCACGATCATGGCGTGCTGGCGGGCGTCTCCTCACATCGCCCGATGAACATCGCTAAGATCGAGGACTCCAACTGGGAACAGGACTTCTACATGACCTGCTTCCACGAGATCCGCCGCGATCAGGAAAAGGTCAAGGAAGGGCTCGGCGATATGCCGATCGATGAGTTGTATCTGCAGGGCGATCCGGCGCGCATGACCGCGGTAGTGCGCAAGGTGTCGAAGCCGTGCCTCGGCTTCAAAATCCTCGCCGCGGGCCGCGCATGCAACAATCGCGCCTCCCTTGAGAAGGCGTTTGCCTTCGCGTTTCAGAACATCAAGAAGACCGACGGCGTCATCGTTGGCATGTTCCCCATCATCACCGATGAGATCGCCGAAGACGCCGCGATAGCCAGAAAGTTTGCCTGATCAGCGCCACAGCCGCGCATAGGGCGGCGCGCCTGGCTGGACCGCCGCGATGCGGTCTGCCTCGGCCGAATCCGCTGTGTCCGGACCTTCGGGGTAGCGATAGCGGGCGACGAAGTCGTCCTCCATCTCCAGACCCCAGCCGGGTGCCGGCGACAGTTGATAGTGTCCGTTGCGCACCTGCAGAGGATGCGTGAACACTCCCTGTTGCAGGAACTCCAGATACTCCAGCCAGCGGCCTTCGCTGCCGAACCACGCCTGATCGAACGCCGACATCGGTCCCACCAGTTGGCCCAGGCCGATGCCGCCGCTATGCGGGCAGACCGGCACGCCGAACTTCGCCGCCATCGCGACGATCGCGAACAGTTCATTGACGCCGCCCACGCGCGCGCCATCGATCTGGCAATGCGTGAGTCCGCCTCCGCTCAGCAACTGCTTGAATGTGATCGCGTCAGGAGCCTGCTCGCCGCCGGCCACGCCGATGCCCAACGGGGCCAGCGCCTTGCGCAGTTCGATGTATCCGAGCACGTCGTTATAAGCGATGGCCTCTTCAATGAACAGCAGTTTGAATTCCACCAGCTCAGCCATATAGCTGGCCGCGTTGCGCCAGTCGCCGAGGTTCTGATTGGCGTCGGTGAGCAGCAGCGCGTCGTGTCCGGTCGATTCGCGGATCGCCTCCAACATGCGGCGGTCCTCGTCAAGGGCTCGGGCGCGGTCATACTGTTGGCCGCGGCCGACCTTTGCTTTGAACGCGCGGGTGCCCTGTTGATAGAGCCCGCTGCACAACGTGCGCACCTCGTCGAGCGGACGGCCGGACCATCCGGCGGTGCTGTACACGCGCAGGCCGTCGCGCTCCAGGCGCGCCAGGTTCGCATCGCGCGCTGCGACGCGGCTCTCTAGCATTTCGAGCAGTTCGTCTTCGGTGAGCGCATCGCGCAGGTGGTGGAAGTCGATGCACTCCACGATCTTCTTCGGCGGCAGCGTGGCGAGCAGTCGCCACATCGGCAGGCCTTCGCTTTTGGCCCACAGATCCCACAGCGCGTTGATCACGCCGCCGACGGCCATGCGGTAGACTCCCAGCGCCAGCCACCGCAGTTGATGGTGCTCGGCCAGCGACTGCGCGAACAGGCCGGGCTCGGCGATAAAGTCCTCCAGATAGCGGCCCACGACGAACGGGCTCAGCGCTTCGATCGCCGCCTTCTGAATCTCCGTGCCCGCTCCGATGGTGAAGACGAGCGAACGGCCTTCGAGTCCGCTATCGGTTCGCAGAATCGTGATGGCGCACGAATAATTCGGCGCCAGATGGCGCGGATCGGAACCGGCCATGCCGAGCCTTACGGTCGGGTAACGAATGTCGAGAACTTCGAGTGAAAGAATCTGCTGCTTTGGCTTCATGAAAGGGTAGGCCTCCATCATAGCGAAAGAGGCCTACCGAACAAATTCCTTAAAACTCCGCCATGCCCCCGTCAACGAACAGTTCGATTCCCACAATATAAGAAGACGCATCTGAAGCAAGAAACAGTGCCGCGTTAGCGATCTCTTCCGGTTGTCCGAACCGCTTGAGGCCCACACCTTGCGCCATGTTCTCTTCGAATTGCTTTGTGGCTCCAGCGTCCATGCCGAGCTTGCCGTAGATAGGCGTCTCAATTGGTCCGGGACTGATTGTATTCACGCGAATTCGCCGTGGCGCGAGTTCGGCTGCCAGCGTACGTCCGAAAGATCGGACAGCCGCTTTCGTAGCGCTGTAGACGCTTGTCCCGGGGAATGCCTTCTTGCTCACCACCGATGCATTGAGAAGAATTATGCCGCCATCGGGAATCAGCGGCTCGGCCTTTTGGACCGTAAAGAAAAGTCCTTTCACATTGGTCGCGAACTGTTCATCGAAGAATGCTTCGTCTACCTGCGCTGCCGGTGCGAATTTTGCGATGCCGGCATTGGCGAAGAGGATGTCGATCCTCCCGAACTTCTCCTTGATCTGCTCGATCAGCTTTGTGGTGTCGCCCAACTTGCTTGCGTCGGCCTGAATGGCTAGCGCGCCAGTTCCTAACTCTTTCTGCGCGGCATCGAGCGATGCAGCGCTTCTGCCCGTGACTACCACCTGCGCGCCTTCCTGTTGGAACAGTTTCGCAGTTGCGAGCCCAATACCGGTTGTACCTCCGGTAATCAATGCCACCTTCCCGTTCAGCTTGCCCATTGTCGTCTCATCCTTTTCTCTATATTGGAACGTTCATTCCAGATACCGATAGGATGGGCCAACCTGGAAGAGGATTCATTAATTTTCGATGACGGAAAGCGTTGTCTGGACGATGGCGCGGATGGACTCTGGATCGGGCAGCGTTTTGGCCGTAACCCGAAGGCCGAAAAGCGCATTGGTGAGAAAGGCGGCCAATGCTGCGATGTCGTGGCCCTCCCGGATTTGGCCACGGATCCGCGCCTCTTCCAGCGATCGAGTGAAAAATGCTTCAATCCCGGTGCGCGCCTTCCGCCCAAGGGTGCGCATTTTGCGCTCCTCTGCCGCGCGCTCAACGATCGCATTCACTACCATGCAACCGCGCACATCCGATACCGACTGCGCAATCGCCAGGTCAAAGGCCGCCCTGATCCGCCGAAGGCCGGGCTCAATCGATGCGGTTGCTCTCTCCAGGTTGTTGTCGCCCGTTGCAAAACGATCCAACGCTTTGTCGAACAGTTTGCGCTTGCTGCCGAACGCCTCGTACAGGCTCGCCCGATTGACGCGCGTCGCATCCACCAGGTCCTGAATGGAAGTCGCCTCGTAGCCTTTTTTCCAGAATACTTGTAGAGCAGCGTCGAGCGCCTCGTTAACGTCGAATTCTTTGAAGCGTGGCATTATCAGGTTATTCGCGGTAGGACGGATCCTTGCGGTCCATCAGCCGCATCAGCGCATCAAACTCCGGATTCGGATTGCGGCTGTAGCCGTCGCCTCCGGTTGTCGAAAGAAAGTCGTCGCTCAGCTGCGCGCTCAACTCGCACACTTTGCGCGACGGGATGATCAACTGCCTGCCGGTTGCCTGCGCGGCCAACTGCACCTGGCAGGCGCGCTCCAGCCGGTACATGCGCACAAACGCCTGCGCCACCGATGCCCCGCAGGTCAGCAGGCCGTGCGAACGCAGCACCAGAATGTTCTTGTCCCCGAGGTTGCCGGCCATCCGCCTGCGCTCTTCCAGGTTGAGGCTGGGGCCTTCGAAGTCATGATAAGCGACGCGTTCGAAGTACCCCAGCGAATACATCCCGATCGGCAGCAAGCCTTCGCGCAGGGCCGCCACGGCCATGCCCGCCAGTGTGTGCGTGTGCATCACGCACTGCACGTCGGGCCGGTCCATGTGGATGGCGCTGTGAATGACGAAGCCCGCCGGATTGATCTCCTGAGACTGGTCGCCGACGATGTTGCCGCAATGGTCCACCTTCACCAGGTTCGAGGCATTTACTTCATCGAAGCGGTAGCCATACGGATTGATCAGGAAGTGGTCTTCCTGGCCGGGCACGCGCACCGTGGTGTGGGTCCAGATCAACTCCGACCAGCCGAAGTGGTCGATCATTCTATACGCTGCCGCCAGCTGTACCCGCAGTTCCCACTCGCGCGCCGTCATTCCATCTACTTCCTGCACTGCACTTTCTCCGCCTGAATATTGCATGTCATGTCCTTGTGCGCGGAGCTGTTATCCACGGCCAGCTTCCAGTTGCCGGGCTTGCCGGTGAAGACGGTGTAGCCCCATTGGTTAAGCTCCTCAAACTGGTTGATCTGATTCCTGGTTACCACCGGATCGGTCTTGCTGAAGCTCTTGATGGGTTTTGCCAGCGCCGTGCCGCCATTGCCAATCACGAGCTGCGACGGATGCCCCTCTGCTTTCGAGAACGCCAGCAGTTCGAAGGTATGGGTGTGGCCCGCCAGCAGCAGTCCTATCCCCGAGGGTTGGGCCTGCTTCCACGCGGCTTCCAATGCAGCATTCAAAATGTCGAGTTGCTTCTTGCCCTCTTTGAGCGACCACACCGGGTGGTGCGAAAGCAGCCAGCCGCCACTCATGTTCTCTGCGGAAATGGTCTTAAGGTAACCCGTGAAGAGCGTGACCTGATCATCGAACTTCTTGCTCGGCTTGGTTGGCGCCACGTCATCGGCATCCGAGGAATCGAGTACCGCGTACTTCATTTTTCCAACGGTAACCACATAGGGAGGAGCATTCTCGATGCACGCGCCGCTTTTTGCGGTGCCCGGATCGATCAGCGAAAACCAGCCATTGCCTGCGCGCTTGCAGTCTTCGTGATTGCCGCGCACAAAAAGCCAGGGGGCCGCTTCCAACAACGGTTTGGCGGGAGTGAAAAAGTCGGCACGCCACGTCACCAGGTTGTCGCCGTATGGACCTCCGGGGCAGCCCTTCTGTCCCTTACAGTTCGATTCGCGGTAAAGATAGTCGCCAACATGGATGACGAGATCGGGTTTCTCTTGCGCGGCACTGGCCGCCACGGTGGGGAAAGGCCATGTCTTGGGATCGTTGCAGTCCTGGATGCGCCAGCTGCTGCCATCCGCAGGGCCGTCTTCGGCGCCGCCTTTAATGCGGCAGCCCGTGTCGCCCAGCACCAGGATTTTCTTGGGCTTTGGATTTACGCGCGGCAGGGCGCGTCCGCCGATGGAAGCAGACTTCGCGGCCGCCGGCACCACCGCCTCGCAAGCCGCCGCGTCGAATTTGCCGAAGGTTGCCCGGCGGCTCATGGGCTGCGCTTTGCCGTCGATCGAGATCTCCGGACAGGCCGCTTGCGGGGATTCGACAATCGTCCGGGCGAGGGCCGTGAATCCCGGATTGCCGGCCGAAGCGGGTCCAAGTTCGATCCAGATATCGGCAGCAGCAGCCGATGCCGCGGCAGCCAGCGCGAATGATGCGAGAAGTTTCCAGTTCACTGTTTCTCCTTCGGGAAGGGTACGAATTGCAACGAGGCCGAATTCATACAATACCGCAGCCGGGTGGGCTCCGGGCCATCGGGAAAGACGTGGCCCAGATGCGCGCCGCAGCGCCGGCAGAGGACCTCATCGCGCGGCACGCCGAAGCTCTTGTCCACCAGTGTATAAGTGTTCTCCGCGGCGATCGGCTCGTAGAAGCTCGGCCAACCCGTGCCCGATTCGTACTTGGCCGCCGAAGAGAACAGTGCCGTGTTGCAGCCGATGCAGCGATAGGTGCCGGTATCGTGGGTCTTGTGATATTTGCCGGTGAATGCGAATTCAGTATCCGCCAGCCTCGTCACTTTATACGAGATCGGCGAAAGCCGTGCCCGCCACTGCTCATCGGTCAGCACAACGCGCGGCACAGTCACCGGACCAAGCGCGGTGCCGTCTTCGGCAAACTCCAGGATGGTCACCGGCGGCCCGGATGCCTCCACCGGCCCGGCAGCCTTGCGAACCTCGGGTTTGGAACATGCCGTGAGCGCCGCGAGGGCGATTGGCAGTAGCCACTTCATCAGAGCTCGATGCTGGTCCCCAGTACGGCCAGGAATTGCGCCAGCCACGCCGGATGCGCAGGCCACGCAGGCGCGGTCACCAGCAGGCCGTCGGTGTGTGCCTGGTCCATCGGCAGGTCTACGAAGGTGCCGCCGGCGCGGGTGACGTCGGGGGATACTGCCGGATAGCAGCTGCACTCTTTGCCTTCCAGTACACCAGCCGCCGCCAGCACCTGCGCGCCATGGCAGATCGCCGCGATCGGTTTCTTCGAGAGCGAAAAATAACGGACGATCTCCAGCACTCGTTGATTGAGCCGGATGTACTCCGGGGCCCGTCCGCCAGGGATCACCAGGGCATCGTAGTTGCCCGGATTGATCTCGTCAAAGCTGGCGTTGAGTGCGAAGTTGTGACCGCGTTTTTCGCTGTAGGTCTGGTCGCCTTCGAAATCGTGGATCGCCGTGCGCACACTCTCTCCGGCCTTCTTGTTGGGGCAGACTGCGTGGACGGTGTGGCCGACCATCAGCAGCGCCTGGAACGGAACCATGACCTCATAGTCCTCGACGTAATCGCCGACGAGCATCAGAATTCTTTTTGCGGGCATACTTGCATTCTAGAGCAGTGACGTTACCGGCGGCGCAGGCGAGCCAGTTCGTCTACCATGATCTGCCGAACTTTTTCCCGCAGCTCCGCGCTTTGCTTGGTGGTGTAGCCTTCAGGCGAGACCGCCGGCAGCACCCGCAGTTGCACGTTCTCGGCGTTGGTGAAGATCCAGCTCTGCTTGGGCAGGGCGTTGCTGGAGCCTTCGATTACCACCGGGAGAATCAGTTTTTGCTCGCGAATCGCCAGTTGAAACGGACCGTCGTTGAAAGGCAGCACTTCGCCATCGAGCGACCGCGTGCCTTCGGGGAAGAACACCATGGAGACATTCTCGCGCAGGATGCGCCCGCATTCGAGCAGCGCTTTGGCTGCTTTTCGCATGTCAGAGCGGTCAACTGGAACATCGCCGCCCATCGATAGCAGGCTGCCTGCCACAGGCAGACGGAACAGTTCCACCTTCGCCATCCACTTCGCATCGATGCGCAGATGACACAGGATCGGAATATCAGCCAGCGATTGGTGGTTCGCCACCACCACGTAAGTCTGCGTAGCGTCGAAGTTCTCCATCCCCGATACATGAATCCGCCACGGGTTGACCCGGGTGAAAATCCGTCCCAACCTTCGCAGCCAGCGTGCGGTCTTGATGCGGCGCGGGTCCTTTTCCGTCAGCAGCACCACGCGCATGATGGGCCACCAGACGAGGACGAGTAGGGTGTTGGTTATCCAGATATAAACTGAGCGGATCGCTAGGAACATGACAGGCTTTATTCAGGATAGCGCTTCATCAGGCGAAACGATAAATCTTCATGGCGTTGAGGCCGCGGATCTTCGCCGGCACGTCGCGCGGAACAAAGTCCCAGATGTAGTTAAAGAGCTTCACCCTCTGATCGTATTCCGCTTCGTCCTTGCCGAGTCCGCCCCAGATCATGCGCTCCGGCCCGAAGGCTTGGTAGGCCTCCTTCACCAGCGGCTTGGCTGCCTCATCCACGCTCGAATACTTCATGATGACTTTTGGGAACTTCGCCAATTTCAGCACGCCCTTCCACTGTTCGGGAGTGCCCTGCCAGCCGCGGCCCAGGTGATCGAGAACCACCGGCATCTGCGGAAACTGCGCGGCGAGCGCCGCGATCTGCGGAGCGTAGTAAGGAATAAAATGCATCTGGATGGCGAGGCCGAGATCGTGCGCCTTCTTCCATGCTGCCTTCATCGCCGGATGCGACATGTCGCGGTCCCTGATTGGGCCTGTAGTGGTTGCCGGCTCCCCGGGCTTGCGCATCTGGTGAATCCGTAGCCCCACGATGCGATTCGGATTGCGCTTCATCAGCGCCTCCATACGAGCCGGGGTATCGGGCAGAATCGGATCGAACAGGCAGGTCCCTTTGAAGAAGCCCGGGAACGGTTCGTTTGCAAAGCAATACTCCAGATAGCTGTGATCGTCCTGGTAGGGCTCTGGATGCACAATCACCGTGTGGCTGATCTTGCGCGCATTCACGAAGCGCAGATAGTCTTCCAGCGGCGCCGGCTTGGGCTTGTATGATGCGTTGGGGTGAAATGGAAAACGCTTTTGATCAGAGGAGAAGAGATGAACGTGGGTGTCGACTAGACCGCCTTCGGGCGGCGCGGGCGCGAACAGGGCAGCAAGAACTTCCCGGCGGGTGAGCATAGCAACCACTATACATTGGGGAAAGTATCTCTCACTCACGTTCGCGGCTCCGCTAGCGAAATTCAAATGCTAGCGGAGCCGCGACCGTAAGGGAGCGGTACTTAACTAAATAAACAACGGAGCAGCTACCAGCGTGATCGTGCTCAACAATTTGATCAGCACGTGCAGCGACGGGCCGGCCGTATCTTTGAACGGATCACCAACCGTGTCGCCGACCACCGAAGCCTTGTGAGCCTCAGAGCCTTTGCCGCCGAAAGCGCCGGTTTCAATATACTTCTTCGCGTTGTCCCATGCGCCGCCGCCATTGTTCATCAGCAGGGCCATCAGGATTCCGGAGATCGTTCCCACCATCAGGAACGCCGCCACCGAAGTTGCGCCAACCGGCATGCCATCGGGGCCAGCCGAGAAGTGCTTGAAGATCAGGCCGATTGCGATCGGAGTCACCACCGGCAGAATGCCCGGCAGAACCATCGCCTTCAATGCGCCCTTGGTTACGATATCGACGCAGGTTGCATAATCCGGATCCGAGGTGCCCTTCATGATGCCGGGGTCAGCCTTAAACTGGCGGCGGACTTCTTCGATAACCGTCTGCGCCGCCGTGCCCACTGCCTTGATGGCCAGTGAACTGAACAGGAAGACGAGCATCGCGCCGATCAATGCGGCCGTGAATACCGGAACGTGGCCGATATCGATCGTGAAGGCCTTGGTATCCGGCCAGCCGAGCGTGTTGCGGACTTCGTCAATGTAAGCGGAGAACAGCAGGAAAGCTGCCAGTGCCGCGCTGCCAATTGCATAGCCCTTGGTGAGTGCCTTGGTCGTGTTGCCTACCGAATCCAAACGGTCCGTGCGGTTGCGCACGGCTTCCGGCTGCTTCGACATTTCGATGATGCCACCTGCGTTGTCAGTGATAGGCCCGAATGTATCCATCGCCAGAATGTAGGCGCAGGTGGAGAGCATGCCCATGGTTGCGATTGCGGTGCCATAAAGGCCGGCCGCCTGTTCGGTGATACCAGTTTTGCCTACAAGAGCTTGCACGCCCAGGTAATAGCTGGAGAGAATTGCCGCGGAGATAACCAGCACCGGCAGCGCCGTGCACTCCAGGCCGACGGCATAACCGGTGATGATGGTGGTTGCCGGACCCGTGGTGCAGCTCTGCGCGATCGACATTACTGGACGGTATTTGTATTCCGTGTAGTACTGCGTGATCCACACGAACAGAAACGCCGTCGCCATGCCCACAACTCCCGATGCGAACAGGAACATATTGCCTTCAAGCAGCCATTGGACAGCCGCATAGAAGCCGATGCCCGCCAGTACAGTGGTCACATAGAAGCCGCGATTTAGCGCTGCCATCGGATCTTCGTCTTCCTTCGTCTTCACAACCAGGACGCCGATTGTGGATGCGATCAAACCGAAGGCGCGTGCCACCAGCGGGAACATCACGCCGCTGATGCCGAACACTTTATATAGGGAGACGCCCAGAATCATGGCGCCGATGTTTTCCGCTGCGGTCGACTCGAACAAGTCGGCGCCACGGCCCGCGCAGTCGCCTACGTTGTCGCCAACGAGATCAGCGATAACCGCGGGATTGCGGGGATCGTCTTCGGGGATGCCAGCTTCGACTTTACCGACGAGGTCGGCTCCGACGTCAGCAGCCTTGGTGTAAATACCGCCGCCCAACTGAGCAAACAGCGCTACGAAACTGGCGCCGAAGCCGAAAGCGACGATCTGATGCGGGACCTGCTCCGGATGCTCAAGGCCTCCGAAGATAAAGAACAACAGTCCGACGCCCAACAAGGAAAGCGCAACCACGCTGAGGCCCGTTACGGCGCCTCCGCGCAGTGCGATCTGCATCGCCTTATTGAGGGAAGTGCGTGCGGCCGAGGCCACGCGGATATTAGTGCGGATGGAGACCCACATGCCGCTAAAACCAGCGGCAAGGGAGCAGGCGGCACCAAAAACAAACGATACCGTCATGCGCGTTGCCAAGGCCGTACCTTCCTTGCTGAACGCGGCATAACCACCGAAAATTGCGATCGCCAGAACCAGGGAAAGGATAATAATAGTTTGGTTTTGACGTCTTAGGAATGCTTCGGCTCCAGATTTAATAGCGTTAGAGATTTTTTGCATCTCCGGAGTGCCGGTGTCCTGGCTGATCACATATTTAGAAAACCATACAGCTGCGCCCAGCGAGAGAACGCTGATAACTAAGACAAGCGTCAGATACGTCTGGCCTTCGGCCGAACTAACGCCTGCCTGCAGCAGCATGGCAGGAATGAGAGAGAGAGACATGAACTCGAGAACCTCCTGGTCATTTGGTAAAACGAGCCTGGGCCCCAACAAAACCGAACATCAAGCCCAACCTGGGGCCAAGTAAAACTCGTGACGGGCTTGCATCACTTTACTTCATCTACTTCCGGACTACAACATTAAAGTGTAACAGAATATAAAGGTATTAATATACTTCAAAGACGATGCACTTCAAATAATGTGTCTCGGGGACGGTCAGCAGGATGGGGTGGTCGGAGCTTTGGGCGCGCCGTTCAATCACTCTAAGTTGCCTGTTTGCATCGCGGGCGGCTTGGGTCACGGCCTCCAGTAGCATCGCCTCGCTCATGTGAAAAGAACACGAACAGGTAATAAGAATTCCACCGGGATTGAGCAGTTGCAGGGCGCGAAGGTTGATTTCCTTGTAGCCTCCGGTGGCGCCTTCCACTCGCGAGCGCGATTTGGTGAAGGCCGGCGGGTCCAGCACGATGGTATCGAACCGCTTGCCGGACGTCCGGTAGCCGGAGAGTAGATCAAAGACGTCCGCCTCGCGGAATCGCAGGTTCGTGATGCCGTTGGCGTCGCGATTCTTCTCCGCCGTGGCGATCGCCGTGGCCGAACTGTCCACCGCCTCCACATATTCCGCCGTGCGAGCCATATGCAGAGCAAAGCCGCCCGTGGAGGTGAAGCAGTCCAGCGCCTGCCCGTGTGCGTGCGCCGCCGCGGCAAGGTAGTTCTCGCGTTGATCCAGGTAGACGCCGGTCTTTTGCCCCTGCAGCAGATCGGCGAAGAAAGTCATGCCGTTCCAGTGCAGTGTCAGCGGGCCCTCGGGCAACTCGCCGTGCAGCAGGCCTTTGGTCAGCGGCAGCGATTCGCGCTCTCGCACGGCAACGTCATTGCGTTCCACGATGGCGCGCGGGGAGAACATCTCAACCAGGCAACTGGCGATCTCGGCCTTGGCGCGGTCCATGCCCTGGTCGAGCGTCTGCATCGTAAAGCAGTCGCCATAGCGATCGATTATCAAGCCCGGCAGCAGATCGGCTTCGGCATGCACCAGGCGATACGCCGAGACTTCGCGCAGTCCGCGCCGCAAGCGGAAATCGAAGGCGGCCTGTAGACGGGCCATCCAGAACGCGCGGTCCACCGTCAGAATCTTGCGCGAGAGCATGCGCAGCGAAATCTGCGAGCTGTTGCTGAAGTGTGCCGTGCCCAGTGCGCGTCCGGTATGATCGGCAACCCGCACCACCGATCCCGGTTCGGCCTTGCCGTTGCTAAGGACGTCGCTCGCGAAGATCCACGGATGTCCCGCTTCGATGCGGTCGATCGCCCGGCGGTTGACTCTGACGTTGGCGAGCATCTATGCCCGCGCCTGCAACTGCTTGATGCGGTCTTCGGTGGAGGGATGCGTGGAGAAAAGCCGCGCAATGGTGCCGACGGTGAAGGGTTTGATGATGAACATGTGAGCGGTGGCGTGCGACGATTCCAGGGGAATCCGCTTCGACCAGTTTTCGAGCTTTTCCAATGCCGAGATTAGCCCGGCCGGGGAGCCGGTGAGCTTCGCCGCCGCGGCATCGGCCGAGTATTCGCGGGTGCGTGAAATGGCCATCTGGATCATCGCCGCGGCGATTGGCGCGCACAGGATCATCATGAACGATGTCATGGGCGAGCGCTCCTCGTCTTCCGAGTTGTGCCCGCCGAAGATCAGGGCGTTTTGAGCGAGCAGGGTGATGGCGCTGCCCAGAGTGGCCGCGATCGAGCTGAGCAGGATATCCCGATTGTTGACGTGCCCCAGTTCGTGCGCCAGCACACCCTCCAGTTCTTTGTCATCGAGCAGTTCCAGCAGGCCCTGCGTCACGCAAACGGAGGAGTTTTTCGGATCGCGCCCGGTGGCGAAGGCGTTGGGAGAGGGGTCGAGTATCAGCCACAGTTTGGGCCGCGGCATCAGCAGCTTGTCGCACAGTTCGCGCAGCATCGGATCGACGCGCTGGAACAGTTCGCGGTACGTGTCGTGGGTCAGGGGCTGCGCGGAGTACATCGAGAGGGTGAGCTTTTCAGAGAGAAAATAGCTGAAAAAGTTCATCGCTACGGCGAGCAAAAAGCCGAACACCATGCCGCGGCGTCCCCCCAGGAGTTGACCTCCCATCAGGAACATGCCGCTCATTAGCGCCAATAACAGGGTGGTTTTGATGCCGTTCATCGATCCTACCAGGATAGCGGAAAACACACCGGGCAGGCGAAATTGCTCAATGTCGCGGACAGCCCTGTATGGCGACAGTGAGAAGGTGTGAAAAAATGCGCTCGCAAGCGAGGAAACAGGCGAAACCGCCTGTTCCACCTTTGAAAGCGCGTAACTGTCGGTGGTGGGACAGGCGGTTTCGCCTGTCCGTTTCAAATAGTTCACATCCCCTGAGGGAGCGATATTTTCTTGGTGCTCTTACTGCGTAACGTTTACTTTGATGCTGCGCGGCTTGGCCACTTCCTTCTTGGGCAGCGTGAGCGTCAGTTCTCCGTTCTTGTATTCCGCTCTGACCTTCTCCGTGTCGACGGTGTCGGCCAGGGTGAAGTAGCGGACGAACGAGCCGTAGCTGCGTTCGATGGTGTGGTAGCCGGTGTTCTTGCCGCCTTCCACCTTCTCGAACTTGCGCTCACCCTTGATCGTCAAGGTGCCGTTTTCGACGCTGATGTCGATGTCCTTGAGTTCGATGCCGGGCAGGTCGGCCTTGACGACGAGTTCGTTCTCGGTCTCAAGGATATCGACCGCCGGGTTCCACGGGCGCGCCGTCGAGGGCTCGGTGAAGAGGCGATTGAGAGTGTTCTCAAAGTGCGAAAAGGTCGGCAGATTAGCAAAGGGGTCAAATTTGGTCAGGTACATGTTGTTGTTTCTCCTTGGAATCATATCCTAAATCCATAATAAAACATGAGTGTTGTAGTGTCAAGTAATATTATGCAAAAAATTCAGATGTGTGTTTGGGAAACTGCAGCACGTTTAGGAGTATCATTAAAATCATGCACTTCGACTCAGAACAAGCAATCCTATCCTTCTGCGCCTCCTTTGAAGACGGCTCCTTTCCCAAGGCCCAATGGACCCACGCCTCCCACATCGCCATGGCGACCTGCTACCTCTGGCGCCTGCCGATTCACGAGGCAATCTTAGTGATTCGTACTGGAATACAGACTTACAACGTCGCCCAGGGCGGACAGAATACGCCCGAAAGCGGCTATCACGAGACACTAACTATCTTTTGGATTCAACGTGTTGCGGAGTTGTTGGCGGAAATGCCGGTGAACGCGACTTTGCTTGATGCGGTCAGGGCGTCGGTGGAAAAATTCGGAGCCAGGCGAGACCTGTTCCAGGACTACTACAGCTTTGATGTCGTGAAATCGATCGAAGCCCGCGCCCGCTGGGTGGCGCCAGACCTCAAGTAGTGCACGCATTTTGCGTGCCGTGTCGACAATCCTGCCGGCATCACTTCTTCTCGACCATCGCCTTCAATTGCAGGTAAACCGACTCTTCAAAGTCGAACTTAATCCGCTCCAGCCCGTCGGCTCTAGCATCGCCGGCGCGCGGACCGCTCTGCTTCAGGCAGCGGCCCAACAGCAGTATCGCATCCTGGTCTTCCGAATCACGGTCAAGGGTAGCTCGGAAGCGGTCCGCGGCGGCCGTAAAGTCACCCTTCTTCCACAGCGCGTAGCCAAGGTTGAACTGGTAATCAGGATCGGCTTCGTCCCCCTCCAGTGCCTTCTGGAAACTCTGGATGGCGCCTGGGTGGTTGACGCGCAATTGCGCCACACCAAGATTATTGAGCACCTCGTTCAGGGGCACCGCTTCCGCTACTCTCTCCATCGCCTCGAGTGCGCCCTTGTAATCGGCCGAGTAGTAACGCGAAATTCCCAAATCAAACAGGGCCTCGTGATAGTTCGGATCGTTCGGTGAAACACGCTGCAGCCAGGTGGCCGCACTGTGCCAGGATTCGGAATCCATCTGCAACCTGCCCAGTTGGAAGCAGGGCTGCGAAAAGCGCTCGTCGAGCCGGGCCGCCTGCGTAAAGAACCGGTGCTTCAACTCCGGAGTCGCAGCCAGCAGTCCGCGAACATAGTTTTCGATGGCGTTCACCCGGATGGACGGCCGCTTGGCAAGAAAATCCGCCTCCGTCGGCGCTGCGGCCGGATTCGCATACTTCACCGCCTGCCACGCCAGATGAGTCTGCAGTGCGGCCAGATCGTCGAGTGCGCCCAGTTCGCTGAACTCCTGGCTCTGGCGCATCTTCTTAAGATCAAGCACCCGGCTGCGGATTCGTAGCGTGGGTTTGGCGGTGTTGGTGGTCGTCAGTTCGAACTGGCCGTAGACAACTCGGCTGGCATCAAGCATTTCGCCGATCTTGATAACCGAGGCGCGCGAAAGATCCGCGCTGCGCCGGATCGCCAGCCGCTTATAGGCCTCGTCGCGTTCATCGCGGCCGAGCACAAGCATCCCTTCGCCGGACATCGCTTCGCGGATCGTCTCCGCGATGCTTTCTCCAACCCAGTCCAGATTTTGATTCTTGGAAAGATTCGCGAAGGAAAGAATAACGGTTGATTCCGCGGAGGCAAGGCCGGACAGGAGGACAACTAAAACGAGGAGCCGCCGCATAAAGTCAGTTTAACAGAAGGACTCTGGAACCAAGCAGCTTTGTTGGAAGAGCCGCTCCCTTTCTCCAATCGCGGAGAAAGGGAGCGAAGGATTATTAGTTCAACACGACTTTGGTTTTGGTCCCGCCGAGATGGATCTCCCGGATCGCGGACTTCCCGTCGTCGGTTTTATAAAGCACGCTGTTGGTGCTGTACTTCGAGTTGGACGTTTCGACTTTCGCCGTTGCCTCAACCTGCACCTTGCCGCGCTTCAAGACGATCTTGTCGCCCAATATTTCCATCTTATATTCTCCGGCTTTCAGCTCTTTCCCGTCGATGCGGGAGTCCTGAAGCAACTTGATCTGGTGAGATCCGGCTGCAGCCAGTGCGAGATTGGCCCAGGTAAGGCCAATGACAAGCAAAAGTTTCATATAAACAGCTCCTTAACTCTTTTTATCGTAGCGCAAAGTGCTGGCGTTTGCCGGACCTTGATTCAGGAGCAGCTTGGTGTTGGTGCCGCCAACGTGGATCTCCTGCACCTCGAACTTGCCGCCTTCGTTCTTGTACAGGATGCTGTTCGTGTTGTATTTGGAATTGGCCGCTTCCTTTGTCGCCTGCGCTTCCACTCTGACCTTGCCGCTCTTCAGTACGATCTTGTCTCCCAGCACTTCCAGCTTGTAGTCGCCGGCCTTCAGTTCGGTCCCGTTGATATGCGAAGTCTGAAACAATACGATGCGGTGCGTCTCCGCTGCCTGCAGGGTCAGGCTCGCCGCGGCAAGACACAATACGAGTAACTTATTCATAGATACAGCTCCTTTAATCTTGTGATTTGGATTGTCGCTTTGCAGCGTTCAGAAATATATACGCGCGACTATTGGAATTGTTCCGAAATTTGTTTGAGAACTTTCCGTTGCAGTTCCGGATCGTTTCCGAAGCCGTCAAACCAAAGGGTTGCCGTATCTTTGCGGAACCATGTCCACTGGCGCTTGGCGTAACGGCGGGTTTCCATCTGGGTGTCGGCGATCGCCTCTTCCAGAGTAAGTTGGCCGTTCAGATGCTGGATGCACTGTTTGTATGCAATCGACTCAAACGGTTTCGACGCTGCCGGGTAACCTAAGTCAAGAATGCCCCGTACCTCTTCGAGCAGTCCTGTTTCGAACATCACCCGCGTTCGCAAGTTGAGTCTTTCGTATAACTGTTCTCGAGCCGGATTCAAACCAATGGTCACCAGTTGGTAACCAGGCAGCGGATCCTTGCCGGCTTTGAACAGCTCCGATTGCGGCCTGCGGGCCAGCAACAATGTCTCCAGCGCACGGGTGGTCTTATTCACATCGTTCGCATGAATGCGCGCCGCCGCTTCCGCATCGAAGCGAAGCAGGAGCCGGTGCAGCGACCCAGGCCTGCGCGCCTGGCGCATCCGCAACCGTTCCCGCAGCGCCTCGTCCCGCGGCGGACCTTCGGAGAGCCCTTCGAGCAGTGCCCGCAGATAGAAGCCGGTACCTCCCGCGATAATCGGGAATCCGATCCCGGCCAGGGTCTGCCGCCCCAGGGTGCAGTAGTCGCCGGCGGTGAACAGTTCGTCCGGATTAATGATGTCGATCAGGTGATGTGGAATCCCGCGCCACTCAGTCCGGGGCAGCTTCGCCGTCCCGACGTTGAAATGACGATACACCTGTAACGAGTCACAATTTACAATTTCGCCGCTGAATTCTTCAGCGACCCGGATCGCTAAGTCGCTTTTCCCACATCCGGTAGGACCAACAATGGCAACAAGAGGCTTCACTCTGGCTCATTGTGCCATTTTCCGGCATCTTAAAGGTAACCGCGGTGAAAGTCGCGGCATCTAACCCAATAACCCTCCAGGGGGAAGTGCGCCCATCGGCGCCAATGTATACTGGATGCAAGGCAGAGGAATGACCCCAAACCGGTTTCTCACATCGATATTTGTATTGGCCCTCACCACCACCGCGTGGGCGCAGGACGCCGCTGAAAAGAAGATAGACCGCGCAGAGGCTTATTATAACTTTGCGATGGGGCATCTCTACGCTGAGATGGCGGGCGCTTACGGAGGCCGCAATGGCGACTACCTCACTAAGGCGATCGGCCATTACAAGGCCGCCATCAAAGCCGACCCGACTGCCACGTTTCTGAGCGAAGAGCTCTCTGACATCTATATGCAGGCGGGTAAGACCCGGGAAGCGGTCATTGAGGCGGAAGAGGCGATCAAGAACAATCCGAACGATCTCAGTTCGCGCCGCATCCTCGGACGCATCTACACGCGCATGATCGGCGATCCGCAGAACAAGACCGTGAACGAGGAGATGCTGAAGAAAGCGGTCGAACAGTTCACGAAGGTAACGGAAAAAGATCCCAAGGATGTCGAGTCGTGGCTGACCCTCGGCCGTCTCTACAAACTCTCCCAGAACTCGGTCGATGCCGAGAAGGCATATAAGAAGGTTCTGGCGATCGAAGACGGCAATGAAGACGCTCTCACCGGTCTGGCGCTGGTCTATTCGGACCTGGGCGACACGGTGCGGGCCACCGAACTGCTGCGCAAAGTTGCCGACAAGAATCCTTCGCTCCGCACGCTGGAAGCCCTCTCTGGCGCTTATGAGCAGATGCGCGAATACTCGCTCGCAGCCGAAACCCTGAAGAAAGCCATGGAGTTGCGGCCGGACTCCCCCGAAATCAAGCGCGCCTTGGCAACCAACCTCTTATTGTCAGAGCAGCCCGATGCCGCGTTGAAGTATTTCAACGAACTGTTTACCGAGGACCCCAAAGATGTCGGCGCGCTGCTCCGCATCTCGCAGATCTACCGCCAGAAGCACGACTTTGATAAAGCCTGGGAATCCGCGAAGAAAGCCCGCGAGATCGATCCCAACAATCTCGAAATCCGCTACAACGAAGTCACCTTATATGAAGCTGAAGGCAAGTTGACGGAAGCGATCACCGCGATGAAGGACATCATCGGACCGGCTCCGCGCCGCAACATCAGCCCCGGCGAACGCGGCAACCGCATCATCCTGCTGGAACGCCTTGGAGTGTTGTATCGCCAGAACGAGCAACCGAAGCAGGCCGTTGATACCTTCCGTCAGATCGCCGATCTGGATCCCGATAGCGCCTCTCGCGCCACGGCCCAGATCATCGACACGTATCGCCAGGCCAAGGATCTCCCCAAGGCTTTGGAAGAGTCCGATGTGGCGGTGCGCAAGTATCCGAATGACCGCATGCTGAAGATGGTTCGCGCCAATGTTCTTTCGGAATCCGGAAAGTTCGACCAGGCGGTCAGCGAGTTGAAGACCCTCCTCGATGGCAAGAGCGATCGCGAAATCCACTTGAGCCTCGCCCAGGTCTACGAGAAGCAGAAGAACTTCGCTGAAGTGGAAAAGTCGATCGACGCAGCTGAGAAGCTCTCCGAATCAAAGGAAGAGAAAGAGAGCATTTACTTCACCCGCGGGGCGATGCTGGAAAAGCAGAAGCGGTTCGATGGCGCCGAGCGCGAGTTCCGCAAGGTCATCGAAGTGAACCCCAACAACGCTTCGGCCCTGAACTACCTCGGCTACATGTTTGCTGACCGCAACATGAAGTTGACCGAAGCGCATCAATTGATCACAAAGGCTCTTGAGCTCGATCCCAACAACGGCGCCTATCTCGATAGCCTCGGCTGGGTGCTGTTCCGCATGGACAAGCTGGCAGACGCCGAAAAGAACCTGAAACTCGCGATCGAACGCACAGGAAAAGACCCCACGGTGTATGACCACCTGGGTGACGTGCAGTTCAAGCAGGGCAAGGTGAAGGAAGCGATCGCCCAGTGGCAGCAGTCGTTGAAGGAATACGAAACCGCCCCGGCTGCTGACCGCGATCCGGTCGAAGTGGCCAAGGTCCAGAAGAAGCTCGATAACGCCAAGGTCCGCCTGGCCAAAGAGAGCAAGAAGTAAACTGTTCGTTATCAAGCCGCTCCGGGGACGTAGCTTGCTGCGTCCCCAAGAACCGAGGGATACTCTCAGGAATCCGATCTTGTTAACCCACCTCAGCCCCTTACCATCCCTCAAAATCAAAGAAAACGAACCCCTCAGCCGTCACACCCGCTTCGGCATCGGCGGTCCCGCAAAACTCCTGGCCGAGACCAGCAATCCTCAGACCTTCACCGCCGCCCTGGGCACTCTCCGCAAGGCAAACCACTCACACGTCGTCATCGGAGGCGGCACCAACCTCATCGTCTCTGACGCCGGCTTTGACGGAGTGGTCCTCAAGTACACAGCCGACATGATCTCCTCGGAGCTGGAACTGGTGACAGCCGACGCCGGAGCCATCCTGCAGCACCTGGTCGACTACACGGTACTCCGCGGACTCAAGGGACTCGAAACGCTCGCCGGAATCCCCGGCTGGGTCGGTGCGGCGATCTATGGCAACGCCGGCGCCTACGGCCATTCGATCTCCGAACGGGTCCACAAAGTCTACTTCACAGACGGAGTCGAGACCCGCGTCTTCACCAACGCCGAATGCGAATTCCGCTATCGCGAGAGCATCTTCAAACGCAACAAGGATTGGATCATCCTCACCGCCGAGCTGCTTCTTGCGCCCGGCGATCAGGCGGAACTCACGAAAACCGCCAACGATATAGTCACCATCCGTAACGAAAAGTTCCCGCCCACCATGCAATGCGCAGGCAGCATCTTCAAGAACTTCCTGCTGGCCGATCTGAAAGTAGAAGTTCCGGAGAAGGTGGTCCGCGAAGGAAAAGTCCCAGCGGCCTATTTCTTGGAGCAGGTCGGAGCCAAAGGCATGCAGGCCGGCGGCATCGAAGTCGCAACGTATCACGCCAACCTCATCTACAATGCTGGTGGCGGCACGGCCTCTGATCTCTGCGCGTTAGTCGCGGAACTGAAACATCGTGTCCGCGACCGCTTCGGCATCGAACTGGAAGAAGAGGTTCAGTTCGTGGGCGACTTTCCGAACCGGTAGAGCGCGTCAGCGGTCCGGATGTAAAGGTGTCCTCCGGCGAGCGCAGGAGTCGCGAAGACGCCCTCGCCGAGGTCGTTGGTGTGAGCCACCTCCCACTCGCGCCCGGCCTTCAGCACCGTCACCTTGCCCTCTTCGTTCGCCAGATACACCTTGCCCTCTGCTGCCACCGGCGACGAAGAGTAAGCACCCATGGCGCCGGTTACGCGGCCAGCCTTGGCCACCTCGCCGGTCTTCGCGTCGAACGTCGTCAGGATGCCGCCATTCCGCACGATGTACAGCACGCCGTCATAGAGCAGGGGAGACGGCACCACGCTCACAAAATTCTTCTCATAGCGCCACGCTTCCCGGGTCAGCGTCATGCCGTCCCCCTCTTGCGTGGCGCCCTTGCCGAGGTGGATGGAAAGCAGGCTCGACGGCGCCATCGAGATCTTGCGCCGGTCCTCCCACTTCTGCTTGGTCACGATTCCGTCCCGATTACCCATGAAGCGCCCGATGCCCAACAGATACGCATCCGTGCCGTACTCATCGGGCGACAGTTGGCCGTCGTGGTTTTTGTCATACTTGGCCAACTGCGGCTCAAACGGACTCATGTCGTCGTAGCCATACCCAAACGTGTAGACCGTGTCTTTGTCCAGAATTGGACTCGCCACAATCGAGGGAGCCACGTTCGTGCGTGTCCACAAACGCTTCCCGTCCGATATGCGATGCGCCCCCATCATGCTCCGGCTCGACGTCACAATCACCGGAACCCCGCCCACAGGTTCATAGAGCAGCGGCGTGGCCCAGCCCTCTTTCTCTTCGCGCGACGTCTTCCAGCGGATCTCGCCATTGCGCTGATCGAAGGCCGCAATGTAGGACTCCATCATCTGATCGATCACCAGCACCACATTGCCGCCGGCAACGATCGGGCATGCCGCATGTCCCATCGAGTTCGAAAACGGCCCGAGCTTTACCTCCCACCGCAGCTTGCCTTCAGGACTATACGATACGAGACCGTAATCATAGAAGAACGCATAAACGTTGGTGCCGTCCGTGGCAGCCGTGATCGCCGCTTCGTGGTTCAGCTTATTGACCACTTCACTGCGCGAGCGCTCTACAAACCGCTCCCACAGCAGTTTGCCCGTAGTCCGGTCGAAGCATTGTGTGTAGAGTTTGCCGCCATCGGCAGCGGTGAGGAAGATATGGCGCCGGGTCAGTATCGGAGAAGATTTGCCATCGCGAACGGCCGTGCGCCAACGCAGATTCTTCTCGTGCCCAAACTCCGAGGGGTACCCGCTGGCTGTCGAAACGCCCGCTCCATTGGGTCCGCGGAAGCGGTCCCACTCCTCGCCCCAACAGGCACAGACCACCAGTGATACGAGCATTGCGCGCATGACCGAGGATCATATGCCAGCGCTGGTTCAGAAGTCAAATCCGCCTCAGGCCGATTGAGCCAATAACTCAGGCACCGCAAAACGCACACCGCCCGCGAACTCCAGGCCAGCAGCGTAGTCAATGCCGGATCGCACCGCATACCTGACGCAAGCCATGCCGCGAAACCCAAAACTGGTGGCATGGAGTTGCACGTACGACCGCACTTCAAGCCGCTTCGGCAGCACGATACGAAATCCAGATTCGGAAGCATCGACAATTCGGCCGTTGCACTCGATTGTTCTGCCGGAGGAGTCAGTCCAAGCCAGGTGAAGCTTGCTGCTCATCCGAACACGAGGGTGTTTACGCTTCTCCTTGGGATCAGCCATACACCACTCGTATCGGAACGCGAAAGATAAGTATGAGTGCGAACTACTTGCCGGCCATCGCCATCTGGCTCTCCAGCACCGCCTCAACCTGGCTGAAAACCTCGTCTGGAGACAGGTCACCATCAACACGGTGATAATTGCCGCTTTGATAGTACGCAAGCACCGGAAAGGTCGATGCCTTGTATGACTCCAGGCGGCTGTTCACCACCTTCGGATGATCGTCCCGCCTTCGCGACAGAAACTCGCCATCGTTATCGCACTTGTTCTTCTTAATGGGTGGATCCTTCAGCAGGTTGTAGATCTTCCCGCATGTGGGACACTGCCGCCGCGCCGCAATGCGCCGCGTCAGGACTCCCAACGGCACATCCAGGTGCAACACCAATGGCTGTGCCAGGCCCTTCTCATTCAAGCGGTTTTCAAGAAATTTCGCCTGCGATACGGTCCGGGGATAGCCGTCGAGAAGAAAGCCCTTGCGACAGTCGTCCTTGGCGATCCGATTCACCAGAATCCGGTTCACCAGGCCATCGTTCACCAGACCGCCTGCTGCCAGGATCGATGTGATCTCCAGCCCCAGTTCTGATCCAGCCGCAACCTCTTCCCGCAACATCTCACCCGTGGAGATTGCAGGTATATTTAGCCACCGGGTAATTCTAACGGCTTGTGTTCCTTTGCCGCACCCGGGAGGCCCGAACAACAGAAGGTTCAAAATATCCTCCGCGGTTCAAGGCTATGCCAGCCACTGTCGCACATGGACAGAATAGTCTTTACCTGATTAGCATCGTAATCCTTGTAACAGCAGCCGGTCAAGGTCACGGCGCCCCGGTTATTTCCCCATATACGCGTATAGCGCTGTAATCAAACCGATTAATGTGGCTAAAAAGATACTGTGGCGTAGCGTAAAGCGGAACAATTTCGCCTGGTCCGTGGTTGCCATGCCGGTTGCCGCGGCCGCAACAGCGATGCTTTGCAGGCTGATCATCTTGCCCATCACGCCGCCGCTCGAATTGGCCGCCGCCATCAAGACCGGATCCAGGCCGAGTCTGGTCGCCGTCACCACCTGCAGATTGCCGAACAGAGCGTTGGCCGACGTGTCGCTGCCCGTCAGGAACACGCCCAGCCAGCCAAGTAGTGCGCTGAAGAACGGGAACAGCGGACCGGTAGCCGAAAACGCGAGTCCTAGAGTCGCAGTGGCCCCGCTGTAGTTCATCAGGAACGCCAGACCCAGCACGCTCGCAATGGTCAGCATCGGGAACGCCAACTGCTTGCAGGTGTCTCCGAAGATTCCGGCGAACTTGCCGGGTGAGACTTTCAAAATCAGCGCCGCAACGATACTCGCAAACAGGCACGAGGTGCCGGCCGCCGAAAGCCAGTTGAACGCATACATCGCCGCGTAGCCGGAAGGCTTCGGCGCCACCGGGGGCATCCGCTGTACCAGGTTATGAAGGCCCGGCCAGGCGACGTTTATTGTGAATTTGTTCAGCTCCGCTTTGATCCCTTCCTGGCCCCACAGCAGCACAAAGATCACCAGCAGGAAGTATGGCATCCATGCCATGAAGACCTCGTTCGCCGGATGGTGCTTGGGCACCTGCGCCTTGTGGTCGCCTTCGAGCACGAAGTTGTCCTTCGGCTTCCATAGCTTCATCAGCACCACCAGGCTGCCGATCGCCGAAAGGGAACTCAGAATATCCACGAGCAGCGGACCGTGATAATTCGACACCAGAAACTGCACGCCGCCAAACGCTACACCGCACAGGATCGCCGCCGGCGCCACGCCGCGCCAGGCGCGCACGCCGCCCATCACCAGAATCAGGTACGAAGGTACGCAGATGGAAAGCGGTGCGCAGATCTGTCCCACCCTCGCGCTCAGCGCATTTGCCGAAAGCCCGGTGATGCCGGCCAGCGTTGTCACAGGAATTCCGATCGACCCGAACGCCACCGGAGCCGTATTCGCCAGCAGGCAGATGCCGGCCGCATAGAACGGAGAGAATCCAAGCCCGGTCAACATCGCCGCCGCCACCGCTACCGGACTGCCGAATCCCGCCGCGCCTTCAATAAACGCGCCGAATGCAAAGGCAATCAAGAGCGCCTGCAGGCGCCGGTCCGGCGTCAGGCTGCCGATCGAATCCTTCACGATTTCAAACTTGCCTGTGTCCACCGTCAGCCTGTACAGCAAGATCGCCGAGAATACAATCCAGCCGATTGGCCACAGTCCGAACGCCGCGCCGTAGGCGATGGAACTGAGCGCCATCCCCACCGGCATACCATAGGCAAACAATGCCACCCCAGTGGCCGCCGCCAGGCCCGAAAGCGCCGCCACCCATGCCGGCTTGCGCAAAACACCAAGCAGGAACAGGAGAGTGAAAATGGGCAATGCCGCGATGAGGGCCGAAACGGTCAAACTATCGGCGATAGGAATGTAATTTTGCTGCCACATAGGGTGAGAGTCATTGATATAAGACTGGCGGGGTCTATGTCAAGCGATCACCTGACTCCGGCAAGTCCTAGTAATGCGACATCCTCTGCCGCGGCCGCAGGCCAATTCCAGGTATGCCGCGTCATTGAGCGTCCACCGATGACGCGCTGCTAATTTCGAAGTAGCTCCCCATGCCTGGCCATCAGTCTCAAGATCGACCATGATCGGCAAGAATGCAATGTCAGCCAGTGCCGCATCGCGAAAGGCAGAGACCGTTCTGCCTTTGCGTACACCCATTTCAAGAACGTTCGCGACCTCCAATCGCCATAGGGCTGGAACCAAGGCGCCCGATTCGATGATCCGGAAAAAAACGGCACTGACTTCTTTCGCGGTCCCGACAGGTAGATCCAGGCAAGCGTGATTGAGCAGGCCAGAACCAAACTCACGGCCGGCCTTCATCTCGTTCACTTTTGAGCGCATTCCAATCAAATCGCCCGGTTCCCAACTGTTCGGCGCTTGCACGAATCCGTGCCGAAGCCGCTTGCGCACTCGCGCGATCGATTGCGCCGGAACAGGCGACCAGCCGTGCCACAGGTTTGCCGTGTCTCGTGATGACGATCTCTTCCCCGCGTTCTACGCGGTCTAACAATGCCCCAAGTGGGTTCTTTGCTTCGGACGCACCGATATCCAGCACTCTCCCTCCATGACCCAGTTTCGGCTAGCTTAACGCGGATCAGGAGATCACCAGCCGCTTGTCGCCCTCGCGCCGCGTGACCCTCTCGCGGTCCAGGAACTCCAACAGCGGAATCGCGTACTTGCGCGAGATTCCCGTCCAGTCCTTGAATTCACCCACCCCGAACGTCTCGCCCTTGTGCGAGGCCAGCAGCTGTCGCAACTGCTCGATCGCAGCCGCATGATAGGTCAGCTCCTCGCTGATCTTCTTCAACTTCCCGCCCCGATACAGAATCTGCAGCAACGTCTTCGCCCTCGCCGCATCCACGCCGGAATTTGCCAGCACCTCGGCCGTAGACGGCACCGCCAGTCCGGCCGTCTGAAACACCGCTTCGATCTTCGCGATCGCCGCCTCTTCGTCCTGCTTCAGGTGCAGCGTATGCGACCGCAGTCGCAGCAGATCGCCCTCGGCCACAATGTCCTTGGCCGTCGCGATCACCGCATCCAACACCGCCGCTGGCGCCGCACCCAACTCGCGAGCACGAAACTCCTCGCGCGGCAGTCCGCCCAGCAGCGGACTCTTCTTGTGAAAATCCTTCAACGTATTCCGCAGCTTCGTCACCAGCGAGGCGAACCACGCCGCATCCATGTACCAATCCTGGACCGCGATCAGGTCCTTCGCCGCCGCCTCCACCTCCGCCGTCGTCATGCCCGTGCGTGCGATCAGCGCTGCCATGCCCATGCCGCAGCCAGACTCTTTCACAATCACCGGCACACCCAACGCCCGAAGCCGCTCAGGCGAACTCCGCCGTGGCGGCGCGATGTCCACAACCTCGCCGCCGCCAATCGTCACCACCGGCGAGAACATCCGCACGATGAATCGATCACCCGGCAGCAGCTGCAGCGGTTCGCGCAGCACAAACCGCACGAAGCCCTCGCCCAGCGGCCGCGCCTCCGCCACTATCTCCGCGGTACCCGCATGAAAGTGCACCGGCGCCCGTGGCTTCAGCGGCTTTGCCGAGGGCAGCAGAGTGAACTTTGCATCGATCACCTTCGCCGGCTGAAACAGCCCAGCCGCCGTCAGCATCATCCCGCGCGAAATGCCCTCGACGTCGCCCGCCACATTAATCGCCGTCCGTTGCCCCGCACGTGCTTCGCTGACCGCCGCGCCATGCACCTGGATGCCGCGCACGCGCAGCCGCCGCCCCAGCGGATGCGCTTCTACTTCCTGTTCCAGCTTCAAGCGCCCGGAAACCAGCGTCCCGGTGACGACGGTGCCGAAGCCCTTCATCGTAAATACCCGATCGACAGGCAACCGGAAATGCCGCGAGACATCTTTCGACCGCACCGTCTTCGCAGCCGCCGCGATCGCCGCGCGCAACTCGTCCATGCCGTCGCCGGTCTTTGCACTTACCGCGACCACCGGCGCACCTTCCAGGAACGACCCGGCCACAAACTCCGCCGCCTCCATCCGCACCAGTTCCAGGATGTCTTCGTCGACAAGGTCTTTCTTGGTCAGCACGACAATCCCACCCGGAATCCCCAGCAGCCGGCAGATATCGAAATGCTCGCGCGTCTGCGGCTTGATCGATTCGTCCGCGGCAATGATCAGCAGCACCAGGTCGATGCCGCCCACCCCCGCCAGCATGTTGCGGATGAAGCGCTCATGGCCCGGCACGTCAACGATCCCCGCCTCCACACCTTTGCCCAGCGACAGGTGAGCAAATCCCAGCTCAATCGAAATCCCGCGCCGCTTCTCTTCCTCCAGCCGGTCCGTATCGATCCCCGTCAGCGCGCGTACCAGAGCCGTCTTGCCATGATCGATATGTCCCGCCGTCCCGACGATGAGGTTTAGCATGCTGGAGTGTCCAACTTAGGGAAGCGCTCAAATGCGCATCTGGCCGACTTCGCGTGGATGAATCGCCTTGAGTCCAGGGTATCGTCGAAAATCGCTTACATTGAAAGTGAGTATCAGTTCGATCCCATACGCCATAGCCGATGCCGCAATTCGAGCATCATGGACCTTTAGACCTGAAACCGAATAGGTTCCTACCAGGTGCTTCCAGATCGGATAGACCTCAGGTTTTTCAGGCAAGAAACCAAAGATCTCTTCAATGCTGACGACAATCCGCTCAACATGGCGCGGCAGCAAACCCAGGCCATTGCGATCCAGCGGGCGCGAAGCAACATTCCAAAATTCAACGATAATCTGCGGTACAACGCAGACGCGATGACCCCGCTGCCGGAGATCGCTCAGGGCTGTCCGGACTTCCTTGTACTGAGCATCATTGCGATTGACGCGGCGAAGGAGGATGTTCGTATCTGCCAGAATGTCCATCTAGCGGATTTCTTCGTCTACCGCGTAAATGTTCTCGCGGCTGACGGCTTCATCGGAGAGGCTTGGCATTGCTGGAAGCGTATCGAGCAGCGCTTCCAATGCTAGGTCAGCATCGTAGGATGTTCCGAGGTGCGCATCCTCGGAAGGTGAGGTCTCCTTTACCGAATAGCCACACTTCAAATTTCGAACAGTCTCTGCAATCGCTTTTGCAACAGGCTCTGGAAGACCCTCTAGATCGATTAATTGCGCCATGCCAATCGCTCCTATAGTCAAGGATAACCTGACGGCGGCATTCGTGGAAATCCCTCACCGCACCAGACACGGCCGCTTATTATCGAACTTCCACTCCGGAATCAAATACTGCATCCCCACCGCGTCGTTCCGGCTCCCCGCCGGCAACTTCCGGTATGCCTCATGGGCCAACTCCAACTGCTCCCGGTCCAAATCCACGCCTAATCCCGGCCGTGCCGGAACCGTCAGCTTCCCGCCCTTGATCACAAACGGTTCACGCGTCAGCCGCTGCCCATCCTGCCAGATCCAGTGCGTATCAATCGCCGTAATCTTCCCCGGAGCCGCCGCCGCCACATGCGTGAACATCGCCAGCGAAATATCGAAGTGATTGTTCGAGTGCGACCCCCACGTCAGCCCCCACTCATTGCACATCTGCGCCACGCGCACAGACCCCTGCATCGTCCAGAAATGCGGATCGGCCAGCGGAATGTCCACCGATTGCAGCTGAATCGTATGCCCCATCTCGCGCCAGTCGGTCGCGATCATGTTCGTCGCCGTCGGCAACCCCGTCGCCCGCCGGAACTCCGCCATCACCTCGCGCCCAGAAAAGCCCTTCTCCGCGCCGCAAGGATCTTCCGCATAAGCCAATACGTCATGCTGACCGCGGCACAGCGACACTGCTTCATCGAGTGACCACGCCCCGTTCGGATCGAGCGTAATCCGCGCCTGCGGATACCGCTCTGCCAGCGCCGTCACCGCCGCCAACTCTTCAACGCCGCGCAGCACGCCGCCCTTCAACTTGAAGTCAACGAATCCGTAGCGCTCGTGAGTCGCCTCAGCCAGTCGCACTACGGACTGCGGAGTCAGCGCCTCTTCGTTACGCAGCCGGAACCAGTCGTTGTCCGCACCGGGCTCACTCTTGTACGGCAGATCGGTCCGCTTACGGTCGCCGACATAAAACAGATACCCCAGCACCGGCACCTCGGTCCGCTGCTGCCCGTCGCCCAGCAGCGCCGCTACCGGCACGCGCAGAAACTGGCCCAACAGATCGAGCATCGCCGCCTCGATCGCCGTCACCACGTGGATCGTGGTGCGCAGATCGAACGTCTGGTTGCCTCGTCCCGCCGCATCGCGCTCGGCGAACGCATTCCTCACCGCGAGCAGCACGTTCCGGTACCCGCCGATGCTCGCCCCTACCACCAGCGGACGCGAATCCTCAAGCGTCTGACGGATCTTCTCGCCGCCCGGCACTTCGCCCACTCCTGTGCGCCCATCGCTATCTGTAAGGATCACGATATTGCGCGTGAAGAACGGACCATGCGCGCCGCTCAAATTGAGCAGCATCGAATCCTGGCCGGCCACGGGCACGACTTCAAATGTTTTGATCACAGGTGCGGAGGAGTTTACAGGCATGAATCAACAATTATCTCGCACCGGAACCTTCGTGCGCGCGCCGTGATTAAATGGAGTACTGGAATGCAGCTGCGCACCAAACTCGCCGTCCTGTTACTGCTGCTTGCCGCGGCCGCGATCGCACAGCGCCGCTTCGGCGGCGGCTTCGGTGGACGCGGTGGCGGACTCCCCGAACGCGAAGAAGGTCCGCGCCCGGTATTCCCTGAGCACGCCGAGTTTCATTTCGTCCGCCTCGAATATAACGACCTGCCGCAGTTCCACCGCCGCTTCGGCTTCTCCTCGCGCGCCGGCCGCGGCGAGGGCTGGTGGATGGTCGATTGGCCCGACGCCGAAGACCACTTCTCTACCGGCGTGCAGCGCCTCACCCGCGTCAACACCGGCGCCCCCATCCACTTCAGCCTGCGCGACCCGCAGCTCTTCGATCATCCCTGGATCTACGCCACCCAGACCGGCTGGTGGGACCTGAGCGACCAGGAAGCCGCCAAACTCGGCGAGTATCTGTTGCGCGGCGGCTTCCTCGTGGTCGACGACATGTGGGGCCCCGACCCCACGCAATGGGAGGTCTTCGAGCAGACCATGCAGCGCGTGCTGCCCGATCACCCCATTACCGATATCGGCCTCGGCGACTCCGTCATGCACGTCCTCTACAACATCGAGCAGAAGGACCTCACCTGGATCCCCGGCACCCGCCACCTCCGCCGCAACGGCTCCGGCCAGTTCGAGGCCATGCAGCCGCCGGGCACCACCCCCGCCTGGCGCGCGATCTACGACAACAACAACCGCATGGTTGTGGCCGTCAACTACAACACCGACATCGGCGACGCCTGGGAGTATGCTGACGCCCCCGAATACCCGGAGAAGATGACGACCCTCGCCTACCGCTACGGCATCAACTACCTGATCTACTCCATGACCCACTAGGCTGCGCAAACCAGGGACTGGCACGAAGCTGCCTGTCCCGGTTTGCCCCCACC
>Ga0073936_10001293_pt1 | contig 38762 bp, 27 predicted proteins | sample AliMusrvi5mmetaG_FD_87041 | JGI IMG/M metagenome (GOLD analysis project Ga0073936, IMG submission 87041) | Freshwater lake bacterial and archeal communities from Alinen Mustajarvi, Finland, to study Microbial Dark Matter (Phase II) - Alinen... | ecosystem: Environmental > Aquatic > Freshwater >...
CTGGGGGACTGGGGGACTGGGTAACTGGGTAGCTGGGTGACTGGATGGAATGGAATGGAAAATTTTTGCACATCCCCGGTGACGGTGGATTAAAATTTCTATTTTTACATTGTCTTTGATGCTGAAAACTAACACCTAAAACTACGTATATGACTGCTATAGATTGGAAGAACTTGCCCTTTGGTTATTTCAAGACCGACTTTAACGTACGCGCCTACTGGAAAGATGAAAAGTGGAGCCCGCTGGAAGTTACAGATTCCGAATACATTAACATGCATATGGCTGCCACCTGCCTGCATTACGGACAGGAAGCCTTCGAAGGAATGAAAGCCTTTACAGGAGCCGACGGCAGAATCCGCATTTTCAGGATTGACGAGAATTGCAAACGTCTTAATAAATCGGCTGTCGGACTGATCATGCCTGTCATCTCCCAGGAAATGTTCAGGGAAGCGGTGCTGAAAGTGGTCGGCCTCAATAAAAAATATATTCCTCCTTACGGTGAAGGAGCTTCATTGTACATTCGTCCTCTCCTGATCGGGACGGGAGCCGAAGTTGGTGTCAGGCCTGCCAGGGAATACATGTTTATGATCTTTGTGGGACCGGTGGGCCCGTATTTCAAAGAGGGTTTCAACCCTGTTAAAATGCAGATTGTCAGAGATTTTGACCGTGCCGCCCCTCTTGGCACCGGCCATATTAAAGTCGGCGGCAACTATGCTGCCAGCCTCCGTGCCGGGGTTCGTGCACATGACGAAGGGTTTGCGTCCTGCATCTTCCTCGATGCAAAGGAGAAAAAGTATATCGACGAGGCCGGCCCTGCCAACTTTTTCGGGATCAAAGGAAATACCTATGTCACTCCTAGGTCCCATTCAATCCTGCCTTCAATCACCAATATGTCACTTCGGGCACTGGCTGAAGAGATAGGTATGAAAGTGGAAGTAAGGCCGGTTCCTGTTGAAGAACTTGCCGAATTCGAAGAAGTCGGCGCATGCGGTACAGCTGCCGTGATCTCACCTATATGCTCAATTTTTGACAGGGATTCCGACAAGGTCTACCAGTATTGCAAGGAAGGCAAAGCAGGGGAGAAGTCTTTAAAGCTTTACACTATGCTGCGCGACATACAGGATGGGAAAGCACCCGATAAGTATGGGTGGATAACTTTCGTGGAGTAGAAGACAGTCGGCAGTCAGCAGTCCGCAGTCGGCAGAAAAGAGTCGGCAGTTGGCAGTCAGCAGTTGGCAGTCTGTAGTCTGCAATTTAAATGTTGAGTTTTAAGTACCCGGGGGTAAACCCTGCTATATTTTGCGGCTTTCGTTTTTATCTGTTTTTTTATTCTTTTCTATTGCGGCCTTTGCCCAATGGCCGCTTAATCGTGATCTTTCAAAACCATGGGCATACTCTCCAAGGCATGCCATCTACCTGGTTCCCAATAAAAATCCCAAACTATTCAGAATTGCCGAGGGAGCGGCCTTCCTCGCATGGATCAACGCAGGGGAAAAAGATGAAAAAAAGGTAGCCGACAGGATCATAAGGATACAGCGGGACTCGATCTTTCTTCTGGATTCCAGGTTTCGTTTACATGATTTCTCCAAAGTAGCTTTTTCAGCATTCCGCGTTTATGAGGCAAAAGACTCTGCCGTCTGGAATGTCATCTACCCTGATGATTCCGTATATAAATCAAGAAGGGAATTCCAGTGTTTTATCCGGGCCCTTCAATACCGGGTTAAAAAGCAGCACCGGGACTGGATGTGCGCCCCGTTTCATCATAATTATCTCAAAATTAATTTTTCCCTTTTTGCCAACCTGACTATTGCAATTTCCTGGGAGCACAGGTTCAACCGCGATTATGCAATAGATGTGGAGGCAGGTTACCAGTTCCAGGGGGTACCGGGGAGTGCAGGGACTCCATTGGACGAGAAGATTTTTCCTTTCTGGAAACAATACGGGGTCATTGCAAATGCAGGGATGAAATACTATTTTGATAAAAAAGGCTATCTCGAACCTGTATTGATATATAAGTATCTCGCAATGAGCCAGGCTCGTACCAGTTACCCTAATGGACAGCAGGATTGGCTGCAGGATGCTTACACCAATCAATATGGAATTGCTTTAAGGTTGGGGACAATGATCAGGCTTGGAGGAATGATTGTAGACGGGTATTTTGGTTTAGGAGTCAAGGTGATGTTGGTCCACCAGCTCGTTTACGGATTCTATGACCGTTATGATGAAAGGTTAATCTGGTACAATCAGGATCATTCCCCTAATGTGTATGACCTTGTTCAATATTATCCGGCAGTCAACCTTGGAATAAAGCTTGGATTCGGATTCTGATTAAAAGAGTTGACTTCCTTAATTTGTACATTGTACATGGTACATTATTTAAGAAGAGCTTCCATTTCCTTCTGCATCCTGCCGGCTTCTTCCCTAGCTTTTTCAGCGAAGTCTGAGCCGTTCGAGGCATAGATGATGTTGCGGCTTGAATTCACAAGCAGTCCGCAGTCTTTGGTAAGCCCATGCTTAGCAACTTCCTGCAGGCTCCCTCCCTGGGCTCCGACTCCGGGCACAAGCAGGAAATGATCGGGAACGATTTTCCTGATACCTGCAAGCATTTCTGCTTTGGTGGCGCCTACGACATACATCATATTCTCATCGCTGCCCCATTGTTTCGATCGTGCCAGTACCTGTTCGAACAACCTCGTATCCTGGCTTGTGAAGAACTGGAAATCTTCGGCTCCCTTGTTTGATGTAAGGGCGAGAACGATGATCCATTTGGAAGGATAGGAAAGAAAAGGCTTTACTGAATCTTCTCCCATATACGGTGCAACGGTTACGGCATCGAATTCCATGCCTGATGAGGCTTTGTCGAACATTGCCCTTGCATACTGCTGGGATGTATTTCCTATGTCGCCCCTTTTGGCATCGGCAATTGTAAAGGCCTGCCCGGGATAGGTATTATTAATATAGTTAATGGTTCTGGTGAGGCTTTGCCATCCTTTTACACCGTAACATTCGTAAAACGCCAGGTTGGGCTTGTAGGCCACCGCCAGGTAGATAGTGGAATCAATGATGGCTTTGTTGAATTCAAAGATGGGATCTTCAAGATCTTTCAGGTGGGCCGGCATCTTGCTGATATCGGTATCCAAACCGATACACAGAAAGGACTTTTTGCGATTAATGAGAGTTATGAGTTCTGTTCTGTTCATAAAAAGGACGATTTACAAAGTACGAATTGACTGCCGACTGCCGACTGCCGACTCTTTTATGCCGACTGCTGACTGCAGACTCTTTTATGCCGACTGCCGACTGCAGACTGCTGACTTTTTTCTGCCGACTGCAGGCTGCCGACTAACTTACCGCTTCCTTCAGTCTTTCAGCATTCTCAGCGAGCTGGAGGGCATCAATGAACGGCTGCACATCTCCGTCCAAAACTACAGGAAGATTGTATATTGTCATGTTGATGCGATGGTCGGTAACACGGCTCTGGGCATAGTTATAAGTCCGGATCTTGGCCGAGCGGTCTCCGGTGGAAACCATGGTCTTGCGCTTTTTCGAGATCTCATCGAGATACTTCTGGTGTTCCAGTTCGTATAACCTGGTCCTGAGAACTTTCATGGCTTTCTCGAAATTCTTGATCTGGGATTTTTCGTCCTGGCAACTGACAACAATACCTGAAGGCACATGGGTAAGACGGATGGCGGAGTAAGTAGTATTCACACTCTGCCCTCCGGGGCCGGAAGAGCAGAATGTATCCTTGCGGATGTCGGACTGCTTGATCTCAACATCGAATTCATCTGCCTCAGGCAAAACTGCAACAGTGGCGGCTGAAGTATGAACACGGCCCTGCGTCTCGGTTTGGGGAACACGCTGCACCCTGTGCACACCTGATTCATATTTCATCTGCCCGTAAGCTCCGTCACCCATAACGTTGAAAATAATTTCCTTGAACCCGCCCATAGTACCTTCCGAGAAATCAATCAAATCAATCTTCCAGTGCTTTGTCTCACAATATTTTGTGTACATCCGGTACAGGTCGCCGGCAAAAATACTGGCTTCGTCACCGCCGGTACCGGCTCGTATCTCCACAACGGCATTCTTCCCGTCCTCAGGATCGGCCGGTATAAGCATCAATCTTACATCTTCTTCCAGCTTCTCTTTTTCGTTGTTCAGCGATTCCATTTCTTCCTTCGCCATGGAACGGAATTCCTCATCCTTTTCATTATAAAGGATTTCTTTTGTATGGTCAAGGTTTGCAAGAATGTTCTTATACCTTTCGTAGGCCTCCATGATAGGTGTAAGTTCCTTGAAATCCTTATTCAGTTTGATGAAGCGTTTCATGTCACTGACTACGTCAGGGGCACTCATCTCCTTCTGGATCTCATCGAACTTCAGTTTTATCGCTTCAAGTTTATCGAGCATAATCTAGACTCCTCTTTGGGTCTGCAAAGGTAAGTAAAAATCATGAAAAGCGTGAAAGTCCTGATATGCTTGATGAATTGAGTAACTTTGAAGAGTATAAAACGATGAAACGGGGATAAAGAACAATCTTATGAAGTCTGTTATCTCTTGTTTTTTTTCTTGCTGACGTTCTGCTGGGCTGACGCCCAGTCCTATCCCTCGATCCGCCCCGACCGTCCCAGGATTTGGGCAGATTCAATGCGTTTTACCTGGATCAGAAACAACATGGGATCGGGAGAATGCCTTTTCACTTACAACGATTTCCGCTACCGTTACGACAATTATTGGATTACCGATCCTCAATTGTACCTGAATGGAAATGATTCAACCCTCTGGACCTGGGACTGGTCGTCGCAATATGCAGCCAACGAAGCGGTATTTACCGCATTCCTGCAAAAAATCACCAACGAAGCCGTCATGCTCAAACGTTGCATATTCATCACCAATCGTTTCATACATACAATAGATACTATACATTTCCAAAATATGGAATGGTATGCAAAGGAAACCTTTTTACGTGGGCTTAGCGATGCGGGAGGGACAACCCTGGACTGGTGTTACTTATCATTGCCAGCGGATAAGAGGCAGCGGCTGGCCCAGAGCCTGTTCAAACTGGATAAGGAGTTCATGGCAACATACATTCTGTCAGGTTCCGGCACCAGCTATGTGTCAAGCCATAATGCTTTGAATTGCGTGCAGACCATGCAGGATGCGATAGTTCTGTACAATGCCGACGGACTCAATCAGGCAAAAAATGATTCGGTGATGAATTGGTTCCAGGTGATCTATGATAAATGGAATAACGGCTTTTTCCCGTGTTACGGCTATTACAGGAATACCAGCGGAGGATGGAACTGGGGTGCAGCCTATGCAATGTGGAGCCTTACCGATCAGTTCAAACTTTTCGATAATATGCTGTTCGGCACTACTAAAAACTATTATACCGACCTTCCCTGGGTTTTAAATTCCATCAACCAGTACTGGTATTTTATCCAGCCCAACCTGTATTGCATTCACCTGGGCGATGGTATTACCAATCTTTGGGCCGATAATGTGGTGTACCGCCATGCCTCAGTTTACCAGGACCCAAGAAGCCGGTGGCTCGCCCAGACTTACAGTCAGCCCCAATTTATGACCTGGACATACCCGGTTTTTGTCAAACTTCTTGACAAGGATTTTACCCTTCCGGCAGTAGCAAAACCCGATCCTCCGCATTTCTGGTTAAGCGACAAGGTTGGGCTCGCAGTGGCCCGTACTTCCTGGGATAGCGCGGGAACCATGGTATGGTTCTTCAACTCATGGAGCAAGAAGGCCTCGCATGAGCACAGGGACAACAATTCTTTCGCTGTATACAAAAACGGGCCTTTGCTGATTGATGCCGGCTACTATGATTCGTATGGTTCTTCGCACTTTATAAATTATTACACTCGTACCATTGCCCATAATAATATATGCATTTTCGATACCAGCGATGTTTACAATTACGGAACTACTACGCCGGTGAGCAATGACGGTGGACAGATATGGTCGGATCCCCTGGTTAATTACAGCAGCATTTTCGATCAGCATTTCCAGAGGGGACGTTGGGTGCAGTATGCCGAAGGGGCAGACTACCAGTATTGTGTTGCCGATGCAGCTATCAGGACCCTTATCCCTTCGGGTACACTCACCAGGCGAATCGGAGGGACAGGTTGGGAATATTGGGTAAATGGTGCCAACTATCCTCCTTCCACAGATCCTGATACGGTTTATTCAACGCCCGGCAAATGGAGGATAGAAGTGACTCCCCAGACCATGCATGATACTATGGTTCTGCTGCACACCATTAAGCTTGGAGATAATTCAATTCCTGCAGTTGCGGGCGGTATCCCAAAACAAAACCGGTTTTCGGTGGGTACCGATTGGGAGGACAATCTCTTTCTTTTCAATTCAAAAGGGATAACGGGTACCAGTTATCATAGGATGGATGTCGTTGCCGGCAGCCGCACGGTAGACGTTTTTGCGGCCGATCTTATACCTTCGAAGCCCTATTTCATCTTTGTCGACAGCATTCATACGCTGGACGTGGCTGCAGATACCAGCGGCATCATCACCTGTTCCCTGTTACTGTCCGGAGGTCTGCATTGTATTGAGATTACCAGTAACCCGGTTGGATTAAATTCTGCTAAGCCTGGCCGGGAAGTACTGTTCACGTTTTATCCTAACCCTGCCCTGGACCAGATAGTGCTGTTGCCTTCTGATTTGTCAAATGGACCCATTGGTGTCTGTATTGTTGACAGCCAGGGAAAACTTGTAAGGGAGTTTGAACTGAAAAAGAAAACGACAATCAGCCTTAAAGGCCTTGAGCGTGGAATATTTGTTATAAGGGCGGTAAAAGGCAGCGTAATTCAGTTTGAAAAACTTGAACAGAAATAGAGGCAGGGCAAAAGCGGGTGGATGTTGTGATCAATAGTTAAAAGTCCCGTGCTCAGAGACAATTGTGAGCTTCTGTAATGCCTTGGCGTTCACACGCCCGACCACCTTTGCCTCGAGGTTAAAGGATAGGGCGATTTCGATCAGCTTTGGAGCAATATCTCCCGGTACATACAGTTCCATGCGGTGCCCCATGTTGAATACCCTGTACATTTCTTTCCAGTCAGTTCCGGACTGCTCCTGTATCAGCCTGAACAAAGGAGGGACAGGGAAAAGATTATCCTTGACCACATGAAGGGTATCAATAAAATGCAAGACCTTGGTTTGCCCGCCCCCGCTGCAGTGAACCATGCCGTGGACGTCGTTTCTGAAATTCTCCAGTATTTTTTTTATTACAGGTGCATAGGTGCGGGTGGGGGAGAGTATAAGTTTGCCTGTATTCACTCCATCGATTTCAGAAGGTTCTCCAAGGCTTTTTTTGCCTGAATAAACAAGATCTCCCGGGATTGCAGGATCGAAGCTCTCTGGGAAAGAGCCTGCATATTTTTTTGAAAGTACATCATGCCTGGCGGATGTCAGCCCGTTGCTGCCCATCCCCCCGTTATATTCTCTTTCATAGGTTGTTTGTCCGGAGGATGCAAGTCCCACGATCAGGTCACCGGCTTGTATGCGGGAATTATCAATGACTTCGCTGCGCCTCATCCGGCAGCAAACAGTAGAATCAACAATAATGGTACGAACCAGATCCCCAACATCGGCTGTTTCACCCCCCGTTGACCATATTCCTATGCCGTACGACCTCATGGATTGAAGGAAGTCCTCGGTGCCTTTAATGATCTCAGAGATCACTTCCCCCGGAATCAGGTTCTTGTTCCTTCCTATGGTTGAAGAAAGAAGGATGTTGTCGGTGGCTCCCACGCATAGCAGGTCGTCGAGGTTCATGACTACCGCGTCCTGCGCGATTCCTCTCCATACGGAGCTATCACCGGTTTCCTTCCAGTACAGGTAGGCCAGTGAAGATTTCGTGCCGGCGCCGTCGGCATGCATGATGTTGCACCATTCGTCCTGACCTCCTAGGATATCAGGGATTATTTTACAAAAAGCAGCAGGGAAGAGGCCTTTGTCAAGATCCTTTATTGCGGAGTGAACATCTTCTTTCTGAGAAGAAACGCCCCGCTTGTCATATCTTGATGCATCATTCATAGATCAATCAAAGATCAGCTGGCCCTTGGCGTCGTCGATTTTGAAAATTCCGAATTTCTTCAGAGTGTTCTCACCGAAAACAAAAGTCCCGTGGGCCTTGCTGTTCACTATCACTTTAAGGTCTTTGACGGTGTTTTTCGCAATACGCACTTCTTTAAGGGTGATAACCGCTTTTTCGCTGATGGTTTTTGCCTGGATGAATTTTGATGCATCTCCTTCAAAATCGTTCTTGTCGATCACACCTTCTTTAAGTAACTGGAAGGCCAGGGCAGCTGTGATGAATAAGTCTTTTTCGGCCGGATCATAAGTAAATGCAGTGCTGATGCCATTGACAAAACAGAAGCCGGTATAAGATCCTTCCTTAAGTTTGGTGAGCATGGCGCCATTGATTTCGGGGGCGATCACGACCTCGATCCTGGGAGCAGCCTGGGCACCTGATACATTTGATTTAGGCACATAATCATTCCTAAGGATCGTAAATTCAGTACGCCGGTTCAGCTGGTGGGCGGCTTCCTTTACCGAGGTGTTGGGAAGGATGTTGATCACAGAATCGGTGAGTACGGTGCCTGCTTTGAAGGTATAACCTTCTCTCACGTAATCCTTATTGAGAGTACGTGGGACCCTTTCGCCATATCCTTTTGCAACAAGCCGGTCTGGTTCAATCCCCCTGGTGATAAGGTAATCAACAACGCTCTGAGCGCGTTTCTGCGACAGTATGTCATTCCGTTCCTCGCTGTCGCGGGAGTCGGTATAAGCTGCCAGTTCGATCACTATGGTTTCGTTGGCATCAAGGGTTTGGATAAGGCCCTGGAGTGAATCCTGGTACTGGGGTTTGAGGTCCCATTTGGCCAGGTCATAAAGAATGTCGGGTAATACGACAGGTTTTTTCGGAATGGGTTTGAGTACAAAGTTCCTGGTCAGGTCCTTGCCTTTTTCAAGTCCGACGGTAGTCTCGCGCCCTTTCTCATTGAAGTAGTCCTTCTTTGTGACAGTGATGTCATAGGTAGTGTTTGCAGTGATCTGCATTTTATTGAAGCTGTAATGGCCTTTTTCGTCGGTAGTGTATTTGAATGACCGGCCATTGGTGCCGGTAGCCCTGACTTCGGCACCCAAAACAGGCAGTAAAGATTTGTCGTCGGTGACTATCCCTTCAAGGGTGTAATAAATCGGTGGGATCACAAAGGAATAGATGTCATCTCTTCCTTTGCCGCCCGGCCTGTTCGAGGTAAAAAGGCCTTCTTCAGATTCCTCGGCATTGAACACTATGGCTACATCGTCGGCCGCGGAGTTGATCGGGGGTTTCAAGTTCTCGGGAGTGGTCCATTTACCCTTGGAGTAAACTGAACGGAAGATGTCCATTCCACCCATGCCCGGCCATCCGTCGGACGCAAAGTACAGAACACTGTCATTCCTTATGAACGGGAACAACTCGTTGCCCGGTGTATTGATAGCAGGCCCGAGGTTTTCCTTGATCCATTTACCACCCTTTTTGCTGGCTCTCCAGATATCTTTGCCTCCCTGCCCTCCCGGCAGTTCAGCCGAAAAATAAATTACGTCACCTGATGCTATTGAAGGATGGCCATAAACACTGGTACTGTCCCCGCCAAGGTCAACCTTTTCGGGATCACTCCAGTTACTGGTTCCTGTACGGCTTGAAACAAAGATCTGGCACCCGTTCTTTTTCTTTGAGTCGTTATAGCAACGAGTGAAGTAGAAATGTGAAAACCTGGGGTCAAACTGCCCGACCCCATCGTTGGTCTTGGTGTTCAGCATGCCTGCCTGATCAGCAAGAACCGGTTTGCTCCATTCTCCCTTCCTGTCTCTCCTGGATAAATATAAATCCGAGAATTTAAGCCCGGTCCAGTTATCGATGTCTTTCCCGTTTGAAGCATCCCGGTCGGAGGTAAAAATAATAGAGCCAAACTTTTTATCGGCATAGGCCGGGGCAAAATCATCTTCTTTGGAATTCAGGGGCTTTTCCCATTTGACATTATATTTTGAAGGATTGGCAATCCATTCCTTGGCCATCTTGCAACTCGTTATACCCTGTTCCCCCCTGGGATCTTTTGGAGAAAGGTCTTTATAAGCCTGGTATTGTTTGATGGCTTCATCGTAGTTCCCGTTTGCCTTAAGTGCATTGGCATAATACAAAAGTACCCTGGGCTCATCCTTGATGAATTTGACGTTGTTCAGGAGGCGTTTATAGGCTGTTTCGGCTTTCTTTGTATTATTCATCATCCTGTAGCATTCAGCAATGCGGAAAGATATCCTGTCACGTTCGGTCTTATTGTTTTTGACTTTGGATGAGGCTTTCTGGTACTTCTGCAGGGCGGTGAAATACAACTGATCGGCAAATGCATCATCAGCGGCTTTTGTGGCTCTATTCTGAGCCATGGCCGGCGTTGTAAGAGAGAAGAGAAGGATAAGGTACAGAAAAAAGGTTCTCAGTTGCATTACAGGATGATTGGTAGCTGGAATAACGTACAAATATAATGAAAAGTGTAATTGCCTACGTGTCAAAATAAAAAAGGCCACCCCGTGAGGGAGTGGCCTTTCAGCTTTAATTAATATATTAAAAAGCTAATGTTATTTGGTTTTTACTTTGGCCTGGAGCTCTTTCTTTTCCTTGCGGCGTTTCTGCCACATTATAATATCGTAAGCAACAGGGGTGGCATTGAATACCGATGAATAGGTACCAGAGATGACACCAACGAGAAGTGCAAAGGTAAAACCGCGAAGAACTTCACCGCCGAAAATAAAGATCACAACAAGTACCACTATGGTCACACCCGAGGTATTGACGGTTCGACCAAGTGTTGAATTGATAGCGGCATTGATATTGTCGGCCAGGTCACGTTTCGGGTATAATGCCCGGTATTCACGGATCCTGTCGAAGATGATAACCGTATCCATGATTGAATAACCGATGATCGTAAGAAGTGCGGCAATGAACGACTGGTCAACCTCCATGCTGAAAGGCAGGATGCCGTGGAACAGTGTAAACATGGTGATGATGATCAGGGTGTCGTGGAACAGTGAAACAACACCTCCCAGACCAAACTGCCAGTTCTTGAACCTTAATGCAATGTAGATGAAAATGATAAGGAGTGAGAAGAACACTGCAAGGATTGCCTGCCTGATCAGGGCATAACCGATGGTTGGGTCAACACGCTGTGAACTCATTTCACCTATTGCCTTCCTGGGATCCGATGCTTTGAACTCTTTGAATGAGATAGGAGTTTTATAGAAACCTTTGACACCTTCAAAAAGTTTTACATTGACGATGGAATCGGCTGTGGTTGTACGTTCGTTGATCATGTATTTGGTTGTGATCTTAACCTGGTTTGAAGGTCCGAAAGTTTTTACTTCAGGAAATTCTTTCAGCACCTTTCCGAGGGATGCACGGATGTCGCCGGTCTGAACCGGTTCGTCGAAACGTACAATATAGCTCCGGCCGCCGGTGAAATCGAGCCCGGGATCAAGTCCGCGGACGAAGATTGAAATAATACCGGGGATGATGATCGCAATAGAGAGGAGGTACATCTTATACCTGAGGCCGATGAAATTGATCTTAATATTCTGGAAGGCATTCATGGTATACTTGTTCCCTGTCGTGATGGTCATGTTCCTGTCGAGCATCCATTCAAAAAGCAATCTTGCGAGGAATATCGATGAGAACAGTGAAAGGAGAAGGCCGATAACCAGAGTGGTTGCAAAGCCCTGGATAGGCCCTGAACCAAAGATGTACAGTACGACCCCTGTGAGGATAGTCGTTACGTGGCCGTCGATGATAGCTGAAAGGGCATGTCTGAAACCGTCTTTTACGACCAGCCTCATGCCTTTGCCTGCTCGCATTTCTTCCCGCATTCGCTCGTAGATGATCACGTTCGAGTCCACTGCCATAGCCAGGGTAAGAACGATACCGGCGATACCGGGGAGGGTAAGTACCGCTCCGATAGATGCCAGAACTCCAAAGAGGAAGAACACGTTGGCGAAAAGTGCAACGTCGGCCACATGGCCTGCACCGTTATAATATAATGACATGTACAGGAGAACACCGATGAAAGCAATTATAAACGAAATCAAACCTTTATCGATAGATTCTTTACCCAGCGAAGGTCCAACGACTTCTTCCTGTACGATGCGTGCAGGAGCCGGGAGCTTACCGGCTTTCAGGATGTTTGCAAGGTCCTGCGCTTCTTCAACAGTCATGCTGCCGCCGGTGATGGAAGACATACCATTGGGGATTTCGCCATTTACATTGGGGTAACTGTAAACATAACCGTCAAGGACGATGGCGATCTGTTTGCCGATATTGTCACCGGTGAGACGTTTCCATATACGGGCGCCTTCGGAGTTCATCGACATTGAAACTTCAACACGGCCGTTGTTGTCGTAATCCTGACGGGCGTTAACGATCACATCGCCGCCCAGTGCAGGAGATCCGTCGCGTGAAGTGACTTTCAAAGCGATCAGTTCAAGTACATCTTTCTGGCCTTCCCTTGGTTTCACTGCCCATGCGAGTTTAAGGTCGCGGGGGAACATATGTTTAACGAGACGAAGCATGTAATTTACCCTGGCGGTGTCCTTGATAAGGGACCTGCCTACCATGGCATGGTCGTCGGCCATGTACTGTCCGTCCTTATTCTGATAAATGGCCATGGCCAGAACTGCGAAGAGCGGGTTGTTTTTCATCCATTCTTCGGTCTCTGCTTTTTTATTTGTTGCAGCGCCCTTGGTACTGTCTTTGCCTAACTGTTTAAGAAGGGCATTTCCTCCTGAAGTATCTTTCTTAGCAGCTTCAGTCTTGGCAGGAACAGCATCCTTTGAGGTGGTTTTCTTTTCTGAAAGGGCGAGTTTCTCTCCGCCTTTTCCCATAGACTGGGTGTCGATTCTCAGGGTATCCCTTTTCATCGTATCGGCTCCTGAGCTTAAAATAGCAGCCATCTTTTTATTTGCTTCGGTAAAGTAGGGATGAAGCTGGGTGAACTGGTAAGTTTCCCAGAATTCAAGCTGCGCACTTCCCTGCAGAAGTTTACGTACACGCTCGGGATCTTTGATACCTGGTAACTCGATCAGGATGCGGCCTGCAGTCTGGAGTTTCTGTATATTCGGCTGTACAACGCCAAAACGGTCGATGCGGGTGGTGAGAATATGATATGTCCTGTCAATTGCCGCATTCGTCTCATCACGGATCACCTTGATCACTTCATCGTTGGTAGTGTTGAAGTTGATCTTGTCTTTTAATTCGACAGTATTGAAAATAGCTGCCAGTTTTGCATTCGGGTCAGTCTGTTTGAATGATTCGTAGAAAAGGTCAACGAAATCGGATGTACTGCTCTTCTCCTTCTGAATGGCCAGTTGCAGTGCTTTGTTGAAGGTGGGGTCCTGGCTGTAACCAGATAGTGCGCGGATTACTTCGGGTACCGATACCGCCATTGTCACGTTCATACCGCCCTTGAGGTCGAGACCAAGGTTGATTTCACGTTCTCTGACATCCTTGAGAGTATATTTCTTAAGAAGAATATTATACACATCAACATTTGCCATGGAATCATTGAAATATTCGTTCCTTGACCGGATAACCGAATCGGTAAGGTATTCCAGGCGGTTCTGATCACCCTTGGCTAATTTTACAGCCAGTTCCTTTCCCACCGGGGCATTGGCGTAGGTATCAGCTTTTACCGAATAACGGTAGCTGATAAAGGTAAACGACAACTGGAATAAACAAACTAAACCGAATACAATCGCAAATAGCTTGACAGCACCTTTATTCTGCATGAGCTTTAAATTTAATTGAGAAAATTATTGTCTTATTTTTTGAGGGTGCAAAAATAGGACTTTCCCGCGAATAATAAAAGAGGTGGATTGAATTAAATTTTACCTGAAATTGATAGTCCCTTTTATTGTACCGGCGGGAAGCCGTAACAATATGAATTTACGCCAGGTGTAATTGGGGTTTTTTGCTGCTGTTTCAGGCTTGTCGGCGTATTTGATTGTGAATTTGGAATCAACATTTACGATCAGGTTTTTCGTGCCCTCAAATTTCTCTTCGCTGATCGTGGTCATGGCCCAGTAGCCTATGGTGTCCCTGGGAGAGATCGTCTCAAACACCAGCCTGTCCCCTCCATGACCTATGGTATACCATCCGGTTGTCATCCAATAGCCCCCGTCGGCAACATACCGGCACATTGCAACATAAATCTGTGCATTGTGATTGTTTTTAAAGATTATCTGGGATTGCCCCGAACAAAAAATGAACAGGAAGGAAAACAGGGTAAGCAATCTTGACATGGCTCCTTTGAATTTGGTATAAAGATAATTCTTTTCGGATTATCCCGCATCCTGTATATTGGAAGTCACAGGCCGGTTTGATCTGCAGAAAGTCTCCTGAGTATCTTGAGCCCCCTGTTTTTAAATCCCGGTGTTTCTTCATTAAGCCTGAATTCAATGCAATCGGCAAGCTCTTGTTGTATCTCAGGCTCCTTAAGCGAGATCCTGTATAAAACCTCCATGCAGTAAACTTTAACAGCTGCAGTTTGATTGGGGGAAAGTAACCAGTCAAAGCAGATATTGATGAGATTTCCAAGTTCGGAAGACGGGAGAGGGGACCTGGATAAGATATGCAGTGAATGTCTTCTCAAAGCATCATGACCGAATTCAGGTAATAGCCTGGCGATCATTTCAAGGTGCCGGTTGATTATTTCCGGATTTTCAATTGAATATAAGTCAATAGCCCAGAGAATTCTCCTGCTGAAAGGTTCTTCATTTGATAAATATATGTGGATTAGTTCGTTATGCCATTCCGGGTGTTGTCTCAGGATTTCAACCAGCCTGTCGGTATGGGCGCGGCCCTGGGAGGAATTAATAATCTTTTTCAACTCCGAGCGTAAGCGGTCATCTGTCTTATAGTCTGATATATAGTTCATTAGACTTGTGTCATCATTTATTTGGCCTGTTTCAGCCCAAATTTATAAAGAATTTCAGAAATACTAAAATCTTGTTTTACTTTTGCATGGAAAATGAAACCTAAGTGAGTTACATAGAGTAAAAAACATCAAAGTAAGTGATTTACAATTAAAATAAAAGTCATGAAAATCAAGTATAGTGATCTCATTGAACAAACGTTTGAGTTTCCGCAGCCTGAATTTCAGGTGATTGACAATGAGTTATATTTTCATAAAGTTTCATTAATGGATGTTATTAAACAATATGGAACCCCATTAAGAATCACTTATCTTCCTAAAATATCCCAACAGATACAAAAAGCGAAGCGTTTGTTTAATGTTGCAATGGCTAAAGTGGATTACCAGGGTGATTATCACTATTGTTACTGCACTAAAAGCAGCCATTTCAGTTTTGTAATGGAAGAAGTCCTTAAGAATGATGTCAACATTGAGACTTCATCAGCTTTTGACCTGCCCCTGATACATGATTTGTATAAAAGGGGGCTGATCAAGAAAGAAAACTACATCATCTGCAATGGTTTTAAGAGGCCTCAGTATATTGAACATATCCTTGACCTGGTGCACAACGGCTTTGTCAACACTATCCCGGTACTCGACAGCCTTCTTGAGATTGACAAATACGAGGAAAATCTTAAAACAAAGATGAAAGTCGGCATACGTATTGCCTCTGAAGAAGAGCCGAAGTTTGATTTTTATACATCGAGGTTAGGCATCAGGTACAACGACATTGTTCCGTTTTATATGGACAAATTGAGGAATAATCCCAAATTTGAATTGAAGATGCTGCATTTCTTCATCAATACAGGGATTAAGGATACCGCTTATTACTGGAATGAATTGAATAAATCGGTTTCGGTTTACTGCGAACTCAAGAAAGTCTGTCCTGAGCTTACGGGATTGAACATCGGAGGCGGATTCCCTATAAAGAACTCGCTGGAGTTCACTTACGACTATGAATACATGGCCGAAGAGATCACGGCCCAGATCAAAAATATCTGTGAAAAGAATGAAGTGCCTGAACCTGATATTTTTACTGAATTCGGATCATTCACCGTAGGCGAATCCGGTGCTATACTTTTCAGCGTGGTAGACCAGAAGAAGCAGAACGACAGGGAAGCCTGGGATATGATTGACAGTTCATTTATAACAACGCTGCCCGATACCTGGGCTATCAACCAGAAGTTCATTCTCTTGTCAATAAATAACTGGGATTCGGAGTATGAGAGGGTTTTCCTCGGCGGGCTTACCTGCGACAGCGAGGATTATTACAATGCCGAAGGCCATACCAACGCCGTGTTTCTCCCTAAATTTACAAATGAACCGCCGCTGTACATTGGGATGTTCCATACCGGGGCTTACCAGGAATCACTGGGCGGTTACGGAGGGATACAGCATTGCCTGATCCCGGCACCCAAGCATGTTCTCATCGACCTTGATGAAAATGATGAGATCTTTACGAAATTGTTTTCAAAGGAGCAGAGTTATAAATCAATGCTGAAAATTCTGGGGTATTGATTACCTTTGCAGAACGGAATCAGCAATCATTAAAATTTCTAATTATGGCAAAAAAATCCAAACAAAAGCTGGAATACCTGAAAAATGTAGTCAGGCATATCGATATCAAATCGTTTGATTCAACCCCCATCATCAATTCGATGAGGGATATGTCGTTCACCTCCAGGGATACTGCTTCTGCAGCAGATATCCTTAACCGGATGGTAAAAGAGAAAGGCTGCACTGTCTTCCTGACTATTGCCGGCAGTACCAGTGCAGGAGGGTGCATGCAGGTTTATGTGGATATGGTAAAGAACAATATGGTGGATGCCATCATTGCCACCGGCGCAACCATTGTCGACATGGATTTTTTTGAAGCTCTCGGGTATAAGCATTATAAAGGGAATCCTGTAGCTGACGATAAAGACCTCCGCAAACATTATATCGACAGGATCTACGACACCTACATCGATGAGGAAGAACTTCAGAATTGCGACCTGACAATTAAAAAGATCGCAGACAAACTGGAGAAACGGCCGTATTCTTCCAGGGAATTTATCCGTGAAATGGGTAAATGGCTTGTAAAGAATTCGAAGAAACCCGACAGCCTGGTGCAGGCCGCATACGAACATAATGTTCCCATCTTTTGTCCTGCTTTCAGCGATTCAAGCGCCGGCTTCGGATTGGTTGCCCACCAGTGGGAAAACCCGAAATCTCATGTCTCCATTGATTCCGTAAAGGATTTTCTTGAACTCACAAAAATCAAAATGGCTTCCAAATCATCGGGACTGTTTATGATCGGAGGCGGAGTTCCCAAGAATTTTGTCCAGGATACCGTTATTTGCGCCGAGGTGCTTGGAAAAGAAGTCGGCATGCATAAATATGCAGTTCAGATTACCGTTGCTGATCCCCGCGACGGGGCCTGCTCAAGCTCAACCCTGAAAGAAGCTGCTTCATGGGGTAAGGTTGATACTGTTTACGAACAGATGGTTTATGCAGAGGCAACAAGCGTTCTGCCGCTTATCATCAGTTATGTTTACCACAAGAAAGACTGGAAAAAACGGGCAAAGTACGAATGGACGAAGATGCTGGACAAGAAATCGTAAATTGAGACTCGCTATCCGTAATCCGATTCACTTTTCACTGTTCACGATTCACTTTTCACTGTTCACGGTTAATATCTGAGCCATTTCCACAATTCCCTGTAATTAACCTTTTTGCCGTACATTAATATACCGGTGCGGTAAATTTTTGCGGCCATCCAGGTCGTACCAAGGAAAGCGAGGATAAGCATTGCCATCGAAAGGGCAACCTGCCAGTAGGGGACTCCGAACGGGATCCTGATCATCATTGCAACTGGAGATGTTAAGGGGAAGACAGAGAACCAGAAAGCAACCTGTCCTGAAGGATCCTGTATAAAAAACTGAGCCATCACCATTGAAAGTATAAGCGGGACTGTTATCGGCAGCATAAACTGCTGGGTGTCCGATTCGCTGTCAACCGCACCGCCTATGGCAGCGAACAGTGCAGCGTACATCAGGTAACCAAAAAGAAAGAAGAACAGGAACGCTCCTATCATCACCGGGAAATTGACAGAACCAAGAGCCTCGATAACCACGTTCACCCCTTCATCCTTTCCTTTAGCTGATGCAGTTGAATCGGGGAGGGGCAGGTTGTCGGGATTGTACTTTGCCACATTCTGCATCATTGCCTGGCCTGCAGTATGCTTATCAGCAGCTTTCCCTGCAAAAGTTGAAGTTACAACGGTAACAATACCGAAAGTCAGGACTACCCAAAGCAGAAATTGTGTAAGACCTACCATTCCCACACCAACTATTTTCCCCATCATCAGCTCAAATGGTTTAACCGATGAAATGATGACTTCTATTATGCGATTGGTCTTTTCTTCAATAACTCCCCTCATTACCTGGGAGCCGAACATGAAAATAAAGAAATATATGAGTATGCCTGCAAACATACCAAGCACCATGCTGATCTCGGTATAACTTTTCTCTTCCTTCCCGCCATCAGTGATCTTGATGGTATTCACGTCCACGTTTGTCTTAACGGAACGCAGAATGTCTTCGACATTGATCGGATTTTTCTTGTCGGTTTGCAGGTCCCTTAGCTTTGCTTCCAGCTTCATATCCTCAACCTGTTTGGTCATCACGTTGCGGATATAACTTTTAACGTTTATCGCCACATTGCTTTCGGCATATAAGACCGCATTGCTTGGAATGCTCACTTCTGTTTTTGGGATGAACAGCAAGGCGTAATCCCCGCTTTTTACAAAGTTTGATTTTGCAGATCCTATATCAGAGCTCAGGTAATGGAACTTGATGTTATCGGTATCCCTGAACTTCCCGAAGAAGATACCGGTCTGGTCTATGACAGCCACTGTTTTAAGTTCATTTCCGCGGGTAGCCATATATATGGGTACTATCATGATGGCTGCCATCAGAAGTGGCCCCAGTATGGTCATAACCATAAAAGACTTTTTCCTGACACGGGTCAGGTATTCGCGCTTGATGATCAGGATGATTTTATTCATATCAGGCTTGAAGAATAGTTTCGGAATTTTTTTCGGTGACAACCCTTATGAAGATGTCGTTCATGCTGGGGATGATCTCGCTGAACGAATGCAGCATTACGTTGGGCAGCAATGCATTGATAAGCTGGTTCGGATTTGATGCGGCAGGTATTTTGATGCCGGCCATCCTCAGGTCATGGTCATTCCACTCCCTGATGATCTGAAAAGCAGGAGGCAGTACGCTTTCAAGACTTCCCTGGAAATCTTTATAGGATATTTCAAAAGAGTTAGTCCTGTACGTCTTTTTAATATCCCTCACCGGGCCGTCAAGTACCACCTTTGCGTTGTTTATGAGGGCAATATGATCGCATAACTCCTCAACAGAGGCCATGTTATGTGTCGAGAATATTACTGTCGCCCCCTTTTCTTTCTGGGCAATTATTTCATCTTTGAGCATACTGGCATTGATTGGGTCAAACCCGCTGAACGGCTCGTCAAAGATCAGCAGCTTTGGCTCATGGATGATGGTGACCAGGAACTGGACTTTTTGCTGCATCCCCTTCGAAAGTTCTTCGACTTTTTTATTCCACCAGGACTTCATCTCGAATTTGCCGAACCAGTACATCAGTCTCTTATGGGCTTCCTGTTTACTCAATCCCTTGAGCTGGGCCAGGTACATTGCCTGTTCCCCAACCGACATTTTTTTATACAATCCACGTTCTTCGGGGAGGTAGCCGATATTGTAGATATCGTTGGGCTTCAGTTCCCTCCCGTTTAGGAAAAGCTGGCCTTCGTCGGGAGCGATGATCTGGTTTATAATACGAATAAAGGTAGTCTTTCCGGCTCCGTTCGGTCCGAGGAGGCCGAAAATACTGCCTTCCGGTATTGAAATATTAACCTTGTCGAGAGCTTTGTGGCCGGAAAACTGTTTGGAGATATTCACTGCCGAGAATAATTCCATAAATCCAGGATTAAAAGTGATTGTAAGGTTTTATGTTAGACTTCGTATCAGGTAAAGTGTTACATAGTATACTTGAATTCGTACATTGTGCATCGTACATTATTTTCCCCGCTATTCAAATATGTCTTTCATCCTGCTGAAGAACCCTTTTTCCTTTTCTGTGGGGTTCGGATGGAAATTGGTTGATTTTGCCAGTTTTTCAAGAATGGCATGTTCCTCTTTTGACAATACTTTCGGGGTCCAGACGTGGATTGTGATCAGGAGATCCCCCCTGCCTTCATAGGAATTCACGCTGGGCAAGCCTTTACCTTTCAGCCTCACAACCTTTCCCCCCTGGGTACCAGCTTCGATCTTGACCTTTATCTTGCCGTCAATGCCCGGAATTTCCGCACTGGAACCTAAAGCGGCTTCAGGAACCGAGATATATTGGTTGTAAAGAAGATTATTCCCGTCCCTTACAAGGTCGGAATGCTTTACTTCCTCAATCTGGATCAGCAGGTCACCGGCAACACCACCTCTGGCGGCGGCATTTCCTTTGCCACTCATCGAAAGCTGCATGCCTTCACCTACACCTGCAGGTATTTTTATCGTAATAATCTCTTCACCTTTGATGATCCCGTTCCCGCTGCAATCAAGGCATTTATCTGTAATGACCTTGCCTTCACCCCCGCAATGCGGGCAGGTGGATGTACTCTGCATCTGGCCAATGAAAGTTGAAGTAACCCTGGTCACATGCCCCGAACCTTTGCAGGTTGAACAGGTCTGGTATGCGCTGCCGCTCTTTGCGCCCGTCCCCCTGCATGTTACGCAGGCTACATATTTATTGACCTTGATCTTTTTCTCCACACCATGGGCAATTTCTTCAAGTGTGAGTTTGACCCTGACCCTGAGGTTTGAACCTCTGTTGACTATTCGACCGCTCCTGCGCCCGCCTCCTCCGAAAAACGATGAAAAAGGATCGTCAAAACCACCACCGAAAATATCTCCGAAATGTCTGAAAATATCTTCCATGTTCATTCCGCCGCCATATCCTCCGAAACCACCTCCGTTACCCAAACCTGCATGACCGTATTGATCATACCTCTGGCGTTTTTCAGGATCACTAAGAATTTCATACGCTTCAGCCGCTTCCTTGAAATTCTCTTCCGACTCTTTGTCGCCGGGGTTTTTATCAGGATGGAAACGGATAGCCTGCTTGCGGTATGCTTTTTTGAGCTCTTCAGGCGTGGCGTTCTTATTTACTTCCAGTATTTCGTAAAAATCGCGTTTTGTTGTCATAAACCTACCACCACCTTTGCATAACGGACCACTTTCCCATTCAACAAATACCCTTTTTCAATCTCATCCATAACCTTATTCTTCATTTTTTCATCCTGGGCAGGAATATTGGTAATAGCTTCATGAAAATCGGTGTCGAACGGTTCACCAACGGTTTTCATCTGTTCAAGCCCCTGGCTTGACATCACGGTAATAAATTTGTTGAAAATCAGGATTATACCTTCCTTCAGAGCCTCGGCGTTCTCTGTGGAGCCGAAAGCCTTGACAGCTCTTTCAAAATCATCCAGAACAGGTAATAATTTAACCACCAGGTCTTCGGATGCATTTTTACGGATATCCACTATATCTTTCAGCGTGCGCCTGCGGTAGTTGTCAAAATCGGAATAAAGTCTTAGATATTTATCGTTGAGTTCATCCAGCTTTGCTTTAAGATCCCCGCTTTCTTCATCCGTTGAGCCGTCCAAAACAGCAGAACTGTAGGCAGCTGTATCAGATTCCTTCTCCGCCAGAGGGGCATCCTGTTTTTCTTTTTCTTCTTTGTGTTCTTTTTTAGACATAGGAGTATAATATGAATCGGAATTCCCTGGATGATATCAAAAAATTTGCCAAAGGGATTTTTGCGCCAAAATGTCAGGAATTGATGCGTTTTATTGAGGCGCCGAGATTCTGCAGCCTGACATCTATTTCCTGGTAGCCCCTGTCGATCTGTTCAATATTGTCTATAATGCTTTTTCCCTGGGCCGAAAGGGCTGCAATAAGTAAAGCAACGCCTGCTCTTATATCGGGGGACGACATTCTGATACCCCTGAGCGGATATTTATGGTCGAGGCCTATTACCGTGGCACGGTGAGGGTCGCAAAGAATAATCTTGGCTCCCATATCGATAATCTTATCCACAAAAAACAACCTGCTCTCAAACATTTTCTGATGGATGAGCACGCTGCCCCTGGCCTGGGTGGCAACGACAAGCACTATACTGATGAGGTCGGGGGTGAAGCCCGGCCATGGAGCGTCCGCAATGGTCATGATGGAGCCGTCCATGAATGACTCAACCTCATAAAAGTCCTGTTGGGGAACAAAAATATCATCACCTTTAAACTCCAGCCTGATCCCAAGCCGGCTGAACACATCGGGTATCGGCCCAAGGTGCTGTATGCCTGCATTTTTTATCGTGATCTCAGAACCTGTCATTGCAGCGAGCCCGATAAAACTGCCCACTTCTATCATGTCGGATAGCAGGGTATGTGAGCATCCTCCAAGGCTAACAACACCATCGATAAAAAGAAGGTTTGATCCGATACCCCTGATCTTTGCACCCATCCTTTCAAGCATCAGGCAAAGCTGGTAAATATAGGGTTCGCAGGCTGCGTTGAAGATGGTCGTGGTACCTTTTGCAAGAACCGAAGCCATAATGATATTGGCTGTACCTGTAACCGAAGCTTCATCAAGAAGCATGTAAGTCCCTTTCAGATCAGGTGCTTCAACACTGTATAACCCTTCATCAGGGTCGTAGGTGAATTTTGCCCCCAGTTTCCCAAGGCCTGCAAAATGGGTGTCGAGCCGCCTGCGGCCGATCTTATCCCCGCCGGGGAGGTAAACGAAACCCTTTCCGTAACGCGACAGCATAGGTCCAAGGATCATGATTGATCCCCGAAGGCTGCCCACCTTTTCACGGAACTCCTTTGTCTGCAGGTAATCGAAATTGATCTCGCCTGCTTTGAAAGTAGCCGATGATCCTGACCTGGTGATGGTTACACCTAATGAAGCAAGAAGGTCGATAAGCTTGTTAACGTCCCTGATCGCGGGGATATTATGGATGGTTACCTCTTCTTTGGTAAGAAGACAGGCACAAATCACCTGGAGAGCTTCATTTTTGGCTCCCTGAGGAGTGATCTCCCCTCGAAGCTGATGGCCTCCGGTAATCTCGAAAGAACTCATTGCTGAGGACGGTTCTTGTTCCTGGGATTATTGTATTTGCCGTTGGGATTCGGGCGGAATGGTTTTCTTTTTTTGTTGAGGCCAAGGATATCGTTGGTATGCTGGAATTTAAAATCCTGTTTCAGTTTGGCTTTTCCTCCCGATAATTTGTCGAGGTGCAGTTCAATAAGTGTATCGTCAACAGATTCGCGGTTCCAGTTCAGGTATGATTTCTTCATATGCTGGGCAATAGCGTGCACCAGTGAGTCCTTCTCAGTGCCATCCTCATAATCAACAGCTTTTTCGAGCATGAGGGCAATGTTTTTGCCATAGTGGCGGAATTCAATATCCTTATCGTGGTACTGCAGTTTTTCGGGCTTGAGGCTGGTGGATAAAGGAGGAGGAGGGGGGTAGGGAGCATCTACATCCAGCTTAAAATCAGATATGATGTACATATGATCCCAGAGTTTATGTTTGAAGTCGGATGTCTCTTTGGCTGCGGGGTAAAGCTGTCCCATTACATTGATAACGAATTTCGCAGCTTTTGTCCTTCTTTCCTTGTCGTCGATTGAACAAAGGTACTGTATCATTTTCTGCACGTTTCTTCCATATTCAGGAATGACCATCTGGTCACGGGCGGTATTATATTCCATTTTTTAAAAATTTCTGCAAAGATACAACTTATTCGGCTATCCTGAGCTTGGCGAATTTAAGCAGGAGCTGCTTCAGTCCAATGCCTGGGAAAAGCACGGTGGCTTTCCTGTTCGGGCCTGAGCCTTCGATATTTGTCACCTTGCCCCTGCCGAATCGTTCATGTTCCACGTCCATTCCTGTTTTGATATCTTCGATCTCGGCCGGCGGGATGGCAGATATGGCAGGATTTACGGGAGGCACAGGCTGTTTTACAGGTGGTTTTGGAGAAGGTTCATTCGCTGAAGGGCCTGAGGATTTCCTGTCGGGGAATTTCCTTGGTGGGAGGTTCAGCCCGTCGAGCATGTTCGAAAAGTTATCGGCCGAAATGAAACTCTCTTTTTTCTGCACCGGCCTTTTCGGCAAATCAATCAGTTTTTCGGGGATCTCCGCGATGAACCTGCTGGGCTCGCACATAGTGAGGTTTCCCCAGCGGTAGCGGTTCTCGGCAAATGCAAGGGTCAGCTTTTCCCTGGCCCTGGTGATTGCGACATAGAACAGCCTGCGTTCCTCTTCGAGGTCAGTTCTGGAATTCATCGATTGTATCGAAGGGAAAAGGTTTTCCTCCAGGCCTGTTATAAACACGTAGGGAAATTCGAGCCCTTTTGACTGGTGAATGGTCATCAGCAAAACCCTGTCGGTATCATCCTTGTCTTTGAAATCGGCATCAGTAAGGAGGGCGACATCCTGAAGGAATTCATCCAAAGTACGTACCACATTATCCTCGATCTCACCTGTTTCCAGGTTGGTTCTGGGGCTTTCGGTAAATTCCTTTATGGCATTCATGAGTTCTTCAAGATTCTCGAAGCGGCTGACTCCTTCGGGAGTCTTGTCCTCATGCATTTCCCTGATCAGACCCGATGAAGCTGCGATATGCTTGGCCATTTCAAATGCATTCTTGGTCTTGATCAGGGTGCCGAAGCTTTTGATCATGGTGATGAAGCCTGTCACTTTCACCCAGGTGCTTTCGGGGAACCTGAACGAGGCAGGAGGTGTTTCTATGAGGTCGTACAGGCTTGTTTTATGTTCATCAGCCAGAACTATCAGCTTCTCCACTGTTGTTTTTCCTATCCCCCTGGCAGGATAATTGATAACCCTCAGCAGGGCGTCTTCATCCCTGGGATTGATCGCCAGCCTGAAGTATGAGAGCATATCCTTGATTTCTTTTCTCTGGTAAAAAGAAAGACCGCCATAAATCCGGCACGGGATATTGAGTCTTCTCAAGGCCTCTTCCATCACCCTCGACTGTGAATTGGTGCGGTAAAGGATGGCAAATGCCGAATTCGGCAGCTGGTGGTTCATCTTGTTCTCGAAGATGGACTGGGCGACCAGGTTACCTTCCTCGTTATCGGTTGATGCATGCAACAGGCCGATCTTTGCCCCGCTATCGTTGTCGGTCCATACTTCCTTGAATATCTGGTTCTTATTATTGGTGATGACCTGGTTTGCAGCCTCCACTATAATTTTTGTTGAACGGTAGTTCTGCTCCAGCTTGAATACTTTATGGTCGGGATAGTCATTCCTGAAATTCAGGATGTTCTGGATATTCGCTCCGCGGAAGGCGTAAATGCTCTGAGCATCATCTCCCACAACACAGAGGTTCTCGTTATTCGCAGCAAGTTTTTTTACGATAAGGTACTGGGCATAGTTCGTATCCTGGTACTCATCGACGAGGATATACCTGAATTTCTGCTGATATTTGATAAGAACGTCAGGGAAGTCGCGAAGAATGACATTCGTGTTAAAGAGAAGGTCGTCGAAGTCCATGGCAGAGGAGCGCCTGAGGCGGTTCTGGTACTGGAGGTAAATCTTCCCTGTCATTGGTTTCCCTGCGGCATTGTCATATTCCTGTATTTCGGGATTGCCCTGGTATTCTTCCGATGATATCAGGCTGGTCTTGGCTGCGGATATTCTTTGGGCTATATAGCCTACCTGGTAAAGCTTCTCATCCAGGTTGTTCTCTTTGATCAGGTTCTTTATCACTCTCTTCGAGTCGTCGGAATCGTAGATCGTATAATTGGACGGATACCCCAGCCGGTGCCCTTCTATCCTCAGGATCCTGGCAAAGACCGAGTGGAAAGTCCCCATCCATACGTTCCTGGCTTCGCTGCTGTCCACCAGGGTATGGATGCGCTCGGTCATTTCCTTTGCGGCTTTGTTTGTAAAGGTAAGGGCCAGGATGTGGAATGGATCCACTCCCAATTCAAGAAGGTAGGCGACCCGGAAGGTCAGCACCCTGGTCTTGCCGGAGCCTGCGCCGGCAATAACCATTACCGGGCCTTCCGTTTCCACAACAGCCTGGCGCTGGGCTTCATTTAATTGTTCAAGGATTCCCGACATATTTTTAAATCCGGGCAAAGGTAATAGAATACCATTCTTGCCTGAGAGTTGTGAAAAACTATTTGACTTCTTTACCACTTATCCGGCAAAAAGTCACGCTTACTTGTCAAAACATCTCAAGCTAAATCAAAAATTCGCCCCACTTACTTAAAAACCGGATACACTTACCTTAAAAACCGGCACAATGTCCTTTATAAAGGAGTCACATTTACTTATTTAATGGCCACAGATTAGGCAAATACAGCGACAGATGCCAATTATGGCTTTCCCTGAGAAGCAGGCTGATATACATTTGCATCATGAATGAAAAGTTTTCAACCATTGAATATATGAAAAAATATCTTATAAAACCAGGATTTCTTTTTATAATAATAGGGCTGCTTTTCTTCAGTTGCAAAAAAGACTTTAATACTGCAACACCTGACCAGTCCTCAAATAATGTTAAGTCGTTTTTTGACATGAAAGCCTCATCAGGCTTCAACTGGAAGACTACCCAGAGCATTAGCCTTGAATTATCATCCCCGACCAGATCTTACGTATTGATCAAATCAACATCATCGGGGATCACCTATTATAAAGCGCTTATCCAGCCTTCTTTGACATATAAAACGGTGATAACCATTCCTGCCTACGAAAAGGATCTGACATTTGATGTCAACGGTACACTGAATAAGATCAAGATTGAAAATAATAAGATCGTTCATTCTTTCTGAATTTAAAGATCAGTATAAATGAAAACAATTATGAAAATGAAAAAGCAAGCAAAGACCTGGACCACGGTAATGATATTTGCGATGATTTCATTTTCCTCAGCCACTTCTTTTGCACAGCTAAAGTCAGTATGCGATTTATATAAAGCTATGGGCGGTGGGTACTCTTCGACAATCACCTCGGTTGTTTGCAATCAATCGGATCATTCACATACCATCACACTTACAGTTCAGAACGACGGATGTTCCGATCCCGGTTGTAAGGCAATTTCTTCTTATGCGGTGCAGGCGGCAACAGGAACTTATTCCAACGTGAGCGTAAGTATTATATATGGAGGAATGTACTATGCCAGTATTAACATGGGCCCTTCATTAAGCGGCGAATCTTTCACGGGATTCAGGATTGAAGGTATCGGGGGGCTTGGAAACGGCCATGTCGGAGTATTTAAAGTGACTTATACTTTGACAGGATTACTCCAGGATCAGCAGATTGCTGCTCACGGAAGCAGCTCCACTTTCAACACAAATTTTCTTATCCAGGAATTTCAGAATGTGATGACCTGTTATAATACCGATTGCAGCGGGGGAGGCCTGGTTGGACCAACAGCTAATAATGACAATGCCACAACCCCCAGGAACACTCCTGTAGTCATCAATGTTCTGGCCAATGACGTTGCAGGTTCAGGAGCTCTTGTCCCTTCAACAGTTACGTTTATTGCAGGCACGGAACCCAACCCTTCTTCTGTAGGTACTTTCACAGTCAACCCTGTTACAGGTGCTGTAACATTTACTCCGGTTGCAACTTTTACAGGAGTTACTACTATATCATATAAGGTTTGTGATGTGAACAGTTTATGCAGTATAGCTGTTATAACTGTGACTGTGACGGCCGTTGTTCTTCAGCCACCTGTTGCAGTGAACGATAATGCAACCACTCCGCTTAATACACCGGTAAATATAAATATACTTACGAATGATATTCCAGGTTCAGGAGCACTTGTGCCTTCCTCGATCACCTTTGTTGGCGGTACTGCACCTCCGGTCTCCACAGGAATATTTACAAAAAATCTTTCAGGGTTGGTCACTTTTACACCTGCCAATGGGTTTACAGGTACGGCAACCATTCATTATACAGTATGTGACGTCAACTCACTTTGTGCATCGGCTATCATAACGGTTATCGTGAGTGGTGGCGGAGGATGCCCCGGCGACCAGGACTGCGACGGTTGCACTGATAATGTGGATGATTATCCGACTGATCCCACCCGTTGTTTCAATAACTACTATCCCGCTTCAGGTAACGGAACCCTGGCCTATGAAGACTTATGGCCTTCCAGAGGTGATTATGATATGAATGACGTAGTTGTTGATTATCGTTTTAATACCATCACCGACCATAATAACAATGTTGTTGAAATATACGCAACCTTTGTGCTTAAAGCCTCAGGAGCTTATTTTCACAATGGTTTCGGATTCCAGATCCCTGTCGTTAATGTGGATCCTGCAAATATAACCGTGACAGGATACAATCTTTCACATTCATTCATATCCCTGAACAGTCATGGACTTGAAAATGGACAGGCAAAGCCGACCATTATTGTTTTTGATGATTTTCTTGGCCTTATGCCGAATCCGAATTGCGGAATCGGTGTAAATACGACCCCCGGATGCGCATATGTAAATCCTGTTACAATCACAGTACATTTAACTTTCAGCAGCCCGGTTTACCAGATGTCGCAAACCAATATTGAAAATTTCAACCCATTCATTTTTGTTGATCAGGTAAGGTCCCATGAGGTTCATCTGCCCGATTATACTCCGACAAGCCTGGCAGATCCGACTTTGTTCAACACTTTAGATGACAATTCAATCCCTTCTGCCAATAAATTTTATAAAAGCTCGAACAACCTTCCCTGGGCTATCAATATTTATGAAAGTTTTGCCTATCCCAAGGAAAAAATTGACATCATCCATACCTACCTGCATTTTACAGACTGGGTTACCAGCGGGGGGATGTTATATCCCGACTGGTACCAGGATAAACCGGGATATCGCAATATATCCAACATCTACACTCACTAACCGCATAAACTCAATATATATAACCTTAAAAATCTATCATCAATCAAAAACAAAAAGAAATGAAAAAGTTAGTATTAAGTCTTGCAATTCTTGGGTTAATCCTGGCGCTTGCAAGCTGCAACAAAAGCAAGAATGACGGCACAAACCCCCAGCAGGTTTCGCAGGGAGTCAGCTTCTCCATCATCCCTGGTACAAACCCGGGTGGACTAAAGTCGGATTGTTTTTCAACAACTGCAAGCTATGCTAAAGTATGGCTCAGTGTCGGAAACACTCCTTATAGCAATAATCCTATCCAGGTTGACATTTTCTACCTGACAGGGGTGCCTTATACCAATTCAATCCAGTTACCTCCGGGAACCTACACTGTGACTGATTTTATTATTTATAATGACAATCAGACACCGAATAACACAGCCGACGATATCGTGCTGGCAGCAGCTCCTCATACAGGTTCAACCTATGCACCTTATGTTGAACATCCGCTCACGGTCAATTTTACGGTTCAGGCTTTCAAAAAACTTAATCAACCGATTGATTGCATTTGTTACCAGCCAAGTAACTACACTGACTTCGGATTTGTTTTCTTCCAGTTAAATGACGTCACCCTCAGGATGCAGCCATTCTTCGGTGACCTTTGCACCAAGGATTTTACTCATTATACCGGTTCACATTATGCTGCTCAAAGTTCAGGACTTCAGCCTGACATGCCGGCTATATTCCAGATCCAGGTTTTGAGAGAAGGCATTTCTATGGGTACTTTTTCCAATGACAGTTTAGGCTGGTACGGAGAAGGACGCCCGATGAAAGTATATTATGCCGACAGGGCAGGGATTGTTGATCATTTTGAATTCAGATTATCGGTCCTGGTTAAAACAGGAAGCACTTTCAGCTTTGTATATTTTACAAGCTGGTTCATTACCGATGCAAACCGTATCACTGATCCCGATAACAACGGCGTGATTGACTTTTCCATTGGCTTCTGCAACCCTAACGCCGATTATGTTCTGCCTCCTTATCTTGACATTCCTTCAACCTGCACATATACGATTACAGCATGGCCTGGAACAAATAACGGATATGTAAATGCTCAGCTGGGTGGCTTTTCGAACGTCTATGCCGATATGCAAACCGGTACCTTCCCCTCATATTGTGTTGAGACAAGTTACACCATAAACGTCGGTCCTGTATACAACATGAATGTATTTTCCTCACTGTATCCCAATGCACCGGGTTTCCCCACCTGGGCAAAGACAAAACCATGGGATAAGCTCAATTGGCTTATCAACCATCTTAGCTGGTACCCGGGATATACAATGTCGGATCTCCAGGGCGCAATCTGGGTATTGGAAGAAAGCTGGAACGGCTCTCCTTCCGAAAGTTATGTCAACTGGCCTCTGAGTACAATCGGTAACAGCATGGTATCAGGCGCAAACACTAACGGAACAGGGTATAAAGTACCTGTAGGCGGATGGGCATGTGTTGTCTTCATAGACCAGAATCCGGTCAGTGGAACCCACACTCAGACCATGTTTGTACAGGTTGATCCTTGATCCAGGTAAGATCAGAATAAAAAAGTAGCAGAAGCAGCATCCTTCGGGATGCTGCTTTTTCCCCGAATATCAAAGTTCATTACAGAATACAATGCCAGTTAAGTGCAACCTCCGGAGCTATCAGATAAAACTATGAAAAAAACAATATCAATACTGTTTGTTCTTTCATTAGTCCTGGTATTTTCAGGTTGTAAAAAGTTTCTTACCGACGGAATAAGCACACAACAGGATACCCAGGGAGTCAGTTTCTCAATCGCTCCCGGTTCAGGCACCGGCGGGTTGAAATCAGATTGTTTTTCAACGACAGCAAGCTATGCAAAATTGTGGCTTACTGTGGGGAATGCCGCTTATAACAACGGAAACCCCATTCAGGTTGACATTTTCTACATAAGCGGGATCCCTTATACTAATTCAATCCAGTTAGCCCCTGGAACATATACACTTACTGATTTCCTCATCTACAATGATAACCAAACGCCAGCCAATACAGCCGATGACGTTGTTTTGGCAGCTACTCCTCACACAGGATCAACCTATGCCCCTTATGTTACACATCCGCTGAACATAACTTTTACGGTTAGCAAGTTTGCCAAGCTTATGCAGCCAATAGAATGTGTATGCTACCAGCAAAGTAATTACACTGATTTTGGATTTACGTTCTTTCAGATCCAGGAAGTAACCGTAAGGCAGCAGGCATTCTTCGGGGACCTTTGTGTTCTGCATATCTCAGATTATATTGGTTCCTTGTATCAACAACAATCTGCAGGATTACAACCCGATATGCCTGCAATTTTCAAAATTGAAGTCTGGAGGAACGGTACCATGATGAGTACCTTTGATAACTCGGCCTGGAAGGGCGAAGGCCAGCCCTTATTAGTTCAATATGCCGATCGCCAGGGTATCGTCGACAATTTCGAATTCAGGCTTAATGTCCTGGTCAAACAGGGCGCAGGGTTTAATTATACTTACGCCTGGAGCTGGTATGTTTCTGATGCAACACCTATCATTGACCCTGATCATAATGGTGTGATCGACTTTGCAATCGGTTACTGTAACCCGGGCGCGGATTACCAGTTGTCGCCCTGGATAAACCTTCCCCCTACATCCACATATACTATCAATGGCAACTTCGGACCAGGTTCACTGGGTACGTATATCAATGCAGCATTAACCAATGTTCCGGCCAGTTATTTCTTCGGCAATGGAACTTATTCATCCTGGTGCATTGACTATAATTTTTCACTGAATAAAAACACTGCTTATTACATGGTGGTATATTCATCATTATACCCCAATTTGCTTCCTGCTTTTGCACAGACAAAACCATGGAATAAAATAAACTGGTTGCTGAACCACCTCGATTCCTACAACGGATACCGCTGGTATGATGTTCAGGGAGCCATATGGACCTTATGCGGATGGACCGGCCCGACTAAAACCGGCGTTCAATATCCCTTAAGGAGCCTGGGAAATCAGATGGTGACCGATGCCAACGCAAACGGGGGTGGTTACAAAGTCCCATCCGGCGGAAATGCCTGCGTTATTTTTATTGCGTCGGGCACACCCGATAACGCTTCCACAGCGAACATGCAGGTGATCATCATCAAGCTGGATTCCTGATCACGGGAGAATCAGGTAGTGGTCCGGCAAAGGTCTCTTTAATAAAATTTCCTGATACAGATACGAATTTTCTGTTAACGCTTACCAAATTGCCAACCGCATTTACTTATTATGGCTTGGATGCAGCAGGCTATTGGTCATAATTTTGCACGGATTATAATTATGCAAAGTTAAATAACCATTTATAAGCGAAAGGCCAAATACAATGAAAGCAAAAATTCTTTTATCAATGATTATCCTTGCCGTTTCTGTCTTGTATCTGAGCGGATGCCGGAAAGACATGACTTCGACGGATAATTCCAACCCCTCGAAATTCACCGAACTGAAAGTTGATCCTTCATTTACATTCGATAATTACGTCATCCTGAATATGAACCTCAGTGTCAACTCTTCGGTTTCGAGCAGCATGAACATCATCCAGGTCTATGAGGATGATCCCGGGCATGGTAAACTTATCGTGTCGGGTGTAACCTATGGAAGCCAGTCATATACTAACAACATCAGGGTCCCGAAAGCAGCGAAAAACCTTTATCTCACCTATAATTCTTCCGACGGCAAACATGAATCGGCTATAGTAAGTATCGACGGTTCAAGTTTATTTTATGTGTTCGGAGGGACCAAATCCGGAGAAAGCCTTGAAAATTCCTGAGGAACAGGTACATCCATTACAACCAATCAAAGCAGTGTTACCGTTGGATCAGGAGCGACATATTATGTCCCTTACGGTTCTACAGTTACAATACAAAACCTCACCGTGAGCACTGGTGGTACCTTTAATAACTGCGGTACTGTTACGGTCAATAATCTCAACGTCGCTGCTACCAATGGTGTCATCAATAACAACGGGACATTCACTCTTTCAAGCAGTGTTGATTACAAAGGAACTTTCATTAATAACGCCACTTTGAACGTTACCGGCGAATACAAAACCAACTCAGGCGGACTTGTTACAAACAACTGTTCCATGTATGTTACCGGTTCAGTATTTACAACAGGAAGCGGCAGTTTTACAAATAACGGCTATCTTAAACTTATTGGGAATGACGGAAGCATTAAAACGACCGGAAACGGTGTACTTACCTTAGGAGCCCAGAGTTTGCTCGACTGTTTGTATTTTGACCTTGAAGGATCATGCGTTGGTCCTGTAACAGCTTCATACGCCGGAATAAAAACTATTGACGGAAAGTCTACCGGCGGAGCCAGTATCTCAGGATACGTAGATTTCTGCGCCAGCGGTAATATTCAGCCCGATAACGGTTCTTACGGAACTCATGTAACTTTCTGCACTCATAGCGTGGCTATTCCCAGTTGTTCTAATCCTGTTGCCCCTGTTATTACCAGCGCTCTTACAGCTGCTGGTACAGCAGGTGTGGCCATTACTCCATATGTTATCACCGCCACAGGGACCAACCCTATAACCTATAATGCAACCAACCTCCCTTCAGGCCTTACCTTTAACAGCGGCACCCATACCATTTCGGGCACCGTTGCAACTGCCGGAGTATACAATATTATTCTTACTGCTGATAACGCGGTGGGCACTGACACTAAAACCCTGGTCCTCACGATTGCTGCTGCTGGCTCTCCTCCGGTTATCACCAGTCCGTTGACAGCCACAGGAACAGCCGGCAGTCCTTTCAGCTATACCATTACTGCTTCAGGAGATAATACACAGGCCTGTACGATGACCTTCACTACAAGTACACTGCCAGCCGGACTTACCCTGCAGGGTGGTAATGTAATCGGGGGATCTCCGACCACTGCAAATACTTATGATATTACCCTGACCGCTACGAATTGTCACGGGACTGATGTTAAACACCTGATCCTGACGGTTGGAGCAGCAGGAGTTGCTCCTACAATCACAAGTCTTCTGACGGCAAGCGGTACGGCCGGGACCGTTTTTACACCTTATACTTTAACCGCAACCGGAACAGCCCCCATCACCTTAAATGCCACGAATCTGCCGGCAGGCCTTTCATATGATGCAGGCACACACCAGATCACCGGGACTCCGACAACACCAGGGACAACCAACGTAACCCTTACAGCAACAAACGCATACGGCACCGATGTAAAAACTCTGGTAATCACCATTGCCGCGGGTGCAGGAACGCCCCCGGTCATTCAGCCGCCACTTACAGCCTCAGGAACAATAGGATTACCGTTCACACCTTATTTGGTAAGCGCAACAGGTACATCGCCGATAACCTATACTGCTACCGGTTTACCCTCCGGGTTGTCATTTGATCCTTCATCCCATACGATCACAGGAACACCCACTGTATCCGGCACCTTCAACGTACCGCTGACTGCAACTAACAGCGTGGGCTCCGATAACAAAACGCTGGTAATAACCATTGCATCAGGCGGAGGCGGCTCAATCATCTCTTACTATCCGAACGCAGTGGACTACGGTACCTTTGTTTTCGAAGACCTGTGGCCATACTATGGTGACTATGACTGCAACGACCTGGTGGTGAACTTCCAGTACATGATTACATCGAATATCCAGAACCAGATCACGGATATCCAGGCTACCTTTATCTTTAAAGCTGCCGGTGCATCCATGAACAACGGATTCGGGTTTGTATTGAATACCAATCCTGCAAATGTTGCAAGTGTTACAGGGTATACCCAGTATGGCAGTGCTGTGACCTATGATCCGAAAGGATTTGAAGCCGGGCATTCCAATATAACTGTCATTATTCCAGTTGATGCGGTAAATACCATGTTTGGCGGTGGATTTATCAATACCATAGTTGGCAATGGATACGTCCAGCCGGTTACAAAGGTGATCAACATCCATTTTGCAACACCTCAGTCCAATGTTGGTGATCTGCCTTGGAACCCGTTTATTTTCCAGAACCAGGTAAGAAGCCATGAGATCCATATGAAGAACCAGCCTAATACTGATTTTGCAAACCTGGCCTTATTCCATACCGGTAATGATGGATCGGTCCCGGGACAGAATTACTATTATGCTTCATCCACCGGCTTACCCTGGGCATTTGAGATCCCGGTCAACTTCGACTATCCGGCAGAGACGAAAGACATCCTGAACTGCTATAACCATTTTGCGGAATGGGCTCAGGGGCCTGTAGGTCCTTCAAATCCTTATAATGACTGGTATACGAATACGGCAGGTTACAGGAATGCCGCCAATCTCTGGCATCAATAATTCATAACACTTGGTTTTGCTTTTGGTTAGGAGAGGCCGTCCCGAAATGGGCGGCCTCTTTTTTTTCAACCGGAAACCCGGGTGGTGGATTAGTTGTGGGTCACGATTGCCGGTAATATTACTACATATGCTAAGATGATGAATACACTTACTAATTATTAATTGAATCAGGCACTTGATTTTTCGTACTTTTGTTTGTAAGCTATTATGACCAAAAGCGAAAATTATGAAAACTATAACCCGTATTATTGTAAGATGCACAGCTGGCCTTGCTGTTCTTCTGATTTTAGCTGGCCTGGTATCATCATGTAAGAAGGATACCTCAGGCGGACAGGCTCCATCTGATGCGCCAAAACACATGAACGATCTTAAAGTTGCGTCCGGCTTCAGCTGGAACACCGATCATGATGTGACCTTTGATATTTTTGCGAAGGATAACCAGGACGGCCCCGTCAGCAAAGTCCGTTTTGACGTTTATACAAAAGACCCTGCACAGGGCGGAGAGTTGCTGTTCAGCGGACTGACTGGAGATGACGGGCTTTTCCATTACATACGTCCGATCCCCGGCACGCTTCAGAAGGTGACTATAACCACAAAGTTTCTGGGTATTGGTCGAATGCATTCAGTAGATGTAACGGGTGACCATGCCAGCTGCATTTTCGGTGGTAAATTCCCCGATCCCGGGCGCGTAAAATCAACCATGGGGTATACACCCGTCCCGGGCATGCCAAAAGTTTATTATATGGGATCTTTCGATTCCGACGGAGTCCCGGCTTACTTTGAACCAGTCAATGATGTAATCCCAGCTTCTTTACTGGCCGATATTAACGCAACTCTCCCCGAGGGAGTTTCGGTTCCGGCACATCATCCTGAATATCTAACGAATACTGCGCCCACTCAGCTCACCCTCCTTGAACTTTGTGATGTATATGTGACCTTTGTGTCAGAAGGTGCAGGATTTAGAAATTGTATTGGTTTTTATGTCTATAACACAGGGACACCCCCAACAAGTGTCAGCCAGATCGATTCAATAAAAATTGTTTTCCCGAATGCGTCATCATCAGGCAGCGGAGGGAATTTGCATGCAGGTAACAAAGTTAAGATAGGCCGTTACCCGGCAGGAAAAACCATAGGCTGGGTTGTGTTCGCCAATGGATGGAATGGAAGCAATGTTACAGCAGGCAACTGGACAGTTTATTCTACAAACAGCCTGAACCCTGAAACCAATATAACCCTGCAGCGCCATATCGTATTGCTTCGCAACCCAAGCCTGCATAATATACTCTTTGGAGTTGAAGACTGGCGCCGTGATGACGGGGGTTGCGACAACGACTTCAACGATGTGGTACTGAACCTTGTTTCGAATCCTGTGGAAGCTGTCGACCAGAGTAACTACCCCCCGATGATTCCTTCAAATCCTGATTCAGATGGTGATGGTGTACCCGACAATCTTGACGATTATCCCCATGATGCTTCGAGGGCTTTCAACAACTATTATCCCAGCGCTACAGGTTACGGAACCGTGGCTTTTGAAGACCTCTGGCCTGGCAAGGGAGATTATGATATGAATGATCTGGTTGTTAATTACAGGTTCAACCAGATTACAAACTCAGCCAATAAGGTTGCCGAGATCACGGCAAAACTCATACCGGTAGCACAGGGAGCGAGCTTAGAGAATGGATTTGCATTCCAGATCGGAACCGCGCCATCCAACATAACCAGTGTCAGCGGGTATGACCTTCATCATTCCCTATTTGCACTTGCAGGAAACGGCACCGAAACCGGACAGTCAAAATCGGTGATCCCGGTGTTTGACAATGCCTATGACCAGCTGCCGTACCCGGGATCGGGAATCGGCGCCAACACTACGATAGGAGCAACTTATGTAACACCTCATGAGCTCAACCTTGACATCGTTATGAAGTCGGGCGGAGTCTCCATCCTGGAAACCGGCACCCCGCCATATAACCCGTTCATCATTGTGAATCAGGTTCGCGGGGTTGAAGTTCACCTTCCTGATAATGCACCAACCGATAAAGCTGACCAAACCTTATTCGGAACCGCCGATGACAACAGTAACGCCGCTGCGGGCAGGTATTATAAAACAGTAAACAACCTGCCATGGGCTATCAATACCGGTTCACAATTTGCTTATCCTTCAGAAAAAAGCGAGATCACCCTGGCTTACCTTAAGTTTGCCAGCTGGGCCGAATCTTCAGGTTCATTGTATCCCGACTGGTTCAGCAATACCGGCAGTGGCTACAGGAATAATTCATTGATTTATACTCATTAATACCCGTTTGATTTTTAAGGAAAGCCGCTGAAATGCGGCTTTTCCTTTTTCCATAAGGCCATTTTAGTTAATTTTGGACTTCTTAATCCAAATGCAAACTCAGGTACATTAATCATGAACCTCTCTTTATTTCAGATCCTGAATTATACACTGATCCTGCTGGCCCTGGTCCTTTTTATAAGGTATATATGGGATGTGCTGATCAATCCCGATTACCAGCCCTCGGCATGGAAGCTGGCAAAAAAGGAAGGAAAGCTCACCGGGCCCCTTCTGAAGATTGAAAAAAGTTACAGCGACAAAGTCCGTTTTTTTAATTTCTGGTTCCAGGTTGTGCGCCTGCAAAGGGAACAGGTTCCCGGGGCTTTTGCCGAACTTGGGGTTTACAAGGGCGAAAGCGCCAGGGTGTTGCACCATATGGACCCGGACCGCAGGTTCCATCTTTTTGATACTTTCGAGGGATTCAAAGCAGAGGATCTCAAATCTGAGACAGGTGAGGCAGCTTCATACAATACAAGCAACTTTGCCGACACCAGTGTGAAGCAGGTGCTGAATGAAATTGGTGGGAACCATAATATCATCCTGCATCCAGGGTCCTTTCCCGTATCAGCTGTGAAGGTTGTTCACGAGAAGTTTGCACTTGTCAATATAGACGTCGACCTGTATAATCCCACCAAGGCCGGTCTTGAATTTTTTTATCCCCGCATGAGCCCGGGAGGCGTCATCCTCATACATGATTATAATCATAAGTGGGAGGGTGTTCTTAAAGCTGTGGATGATTTTTGCAAATCGATACAGGAAAACATGGTCGTTCTTCCCGATAAAGAGAGCACGGTAATGATCATCAGGAATAAGGTATGAGTAGCAGTCGGCAGTCGGCAGTCGGCAGTCAGCAGTCAGCAGTCAGCAGTCAGCAATTAGTTTATTATAAACTCTGTTAATTTTAACATTAATCATATTATTTGTACATTGTACATGGTACATTGTACATCATTAGTCTTTATTTTACAGGCCTTTCGATGATTTTTAAGAATAGTTGGTAAAAAAAAGCATAAATCTCTTGTTTGAAAGAAAATAAATTGTA
>Ga0073936_10001298_pt1 | contig 38703 bp, 27 predicted proteins | sample AliMusrvi5mmetaG_FD_87041 | JGI IMG/M metagenome (GOLD analysis project Ga0073936, IMG submission 87041) | Freshwater lake bacterial and archeal communities from Alinen Mustajarvi, Finland, to study Microbial Dark Matter (Phase II) - Alinen... | ecosystem: Environmental > Aquatic > Freshwater >...
AGGTTTCGTGGATATGTTTCCCAGGGTAGCCGCTGCGCGGCAACCCTGGGCTAGGGGATATAACGCCGTTGGCGTAGAGAATGAATGGGCACGAGCTCCCAGGGTGGGCTTCGAGGCACCGGACATATTGTAGGGTAGGGCGAGTGAATTCCTTAACTTCGTGCGCATGGGGCCGCGTGAAACGAGTCCCACCATCCGCCGCGTCTCTCATGGTGGGACTCGTTTCACGCGGCCCACCCTACTTCGGGCACCTCCTGGAATCACGCAAAGCCATTTAGCTGACGGGCATACAAAGTATTTCCTGAAGCGTTCGGATCAATTTGATCTCGCCTTCGATCTTGCCTTTGATATCGCCTTCGAGCACACCTTCACGATGGGCTGCGTTCATGGCCCATTGTCGGTCTCGAATGGCTTTTCGCATGCGTCGTACATCACTATACAGAAGCATGGATGGCAGGTTATCGCGTGACGTTGCCCACGGACGGCGGCGAATCGAAGTGCGCTGGAGTTTCCGGCAGAGACGGTGCTGAAAAACGACTTGCAGCGGGCGAACTACCAGATTCTTCCGCCATGGACGAAGAAGCAGTATGCGGAGGCAGCACGGCTTGCGCCTTGCTGGAAGGCAACTTGATAGTGGACGGCGTTGCGGACGGGTTCGCGGTCGCATCGCTCTTGGCCGGCGGCAGGGCCCAAATCGCATCGACTCCCGTGAGGGGCACGCGGACGACCTTTCGCTTCTGCTGCGTGGGGGTTCGGCGGTGAGCGGTCGTGCCATATTCCAGACAGATCTCCTCCAGCAAATCGGCCAGCACAACCTCGTCGTGATTGATCTCTTGAACGGTTCCTTTGTAGCAGTGGAATGAACCTTCGGGTGCCGTGGGCGGCACGACCATCTCGATTTCGCAGTAACAACCCGGCCGGAGTTCCGAGACATTGACCTTTTCGAGCAGCGGACTCCCTTCACCACGGAACCAAAGAGACTTTGTGCCGCACCCTGATCCGGCTGCCAAAAGCAGGCAGACTGCCAGACAGAAATCGGCTTGCGAGACACGATTGCCCGAGGAAAACATAGTCTGCGGACAATACCACGAAGTTCAGGCGGAGAACAAGGTCAGTTTCGGGCTTAAGAATGTCATGTCAATCAGCTCACACGTACCATTCCCGCTGGCTGCCGATTTCCGTAATGCGAATTTTTGGCCGCGGTTCGGCCGGGAAAAGCTGGAAACTGAGCGGCACTATGGTACTGGCAACAATCGCGTCATCGTCCAGGCTCGAATGGGCCACCAAAACAAGTTCACTGCCGTTGTGACGATAAAGCTCGAGCGACCATGGGTAACGGTCGATGATGAGCAGCTCGCGCACGCCAATCTGGCTGTAGAAGGAAATCTTCTCGCGCGTGTTATCGTGAGGGCTAACGATCTCGACGAGGAAGTCGGCCGGACCGCGATAGTGGGCTTCAAATTCCTCGGCAAGATTCCCCGGAAGAAAGACGGCCACGTCCGGGGCGCGGTAGTTGTCCTCCCAGCCTTCGCCGCGATCGCTGAGATTGACGCCCGGAAAGACATCCCCGCCGTCAGGCGAGGAGATCACTTCGCAAAGGATGATAACCAATCGCGTTACCATCCGCTGATGCACGACATTCGGCTGGGGCGACATGACGTAGACTCCATCCCAAACTTCGTCAAACCGGTCGATTCCCCATGCTTTCCGCTGGGCCTTCAGCGATTCTTCCAGTTGGGGATCGGTAATCAAGGCAACCATGGCAAGTCCTCCGATGGTTTCATTATGGACCGGGCGACGGCCACTGGCAAGTCGCCTTTTCACTTGCCGCATCTCTCGCTATGATAAGGGATTCTGATATCCTCGTTTCCTCCGCGCCGGGTGATGATTCCTGGAATCCCAAATGCAACCTGGGTGTTCTGGAATCTTGTGGCGACAATTTCTAGGTTGCATTAGGGATTTCCCATGAAAAGCGACGAATTGCGGGAAAAGTACCTGTCATTCTTCGAGTCCAAAGGTTGTATTCGCCGGCCCAGCGACGTGCTGGTGCCACGCTGGGATCCCTCCGTGCTCTTCACGCCCGCCGGCATGAACCAGTTTAAAGACAACTTCCTCGGCCGCTGCAAGCTCGATTTCACGCGGGCGACGACCTGTCAAAAATGCCTCCGCACGGGTGACATCGATAACGTCGGCCGCACGGCCTACCACCATACGTTCTTTGAAATGCTGGGAAATTTTAGCTTCGGCGACTACTTCAAACGCGAAGCGATTCTCTGGGCGTGGGAGTTTTTGACCAGCAAGCAGTGGTTGGGCGTCGATCCCGACCGGCTGTGGGCCACAATCTACCTGGACGACGACGAAGCGGCCAAGATCTGGCTCAACGAGGTCAAGCTGCCGCCCGATCGCCTGAAACGACTGGACGAGGACGAAAACTTCTGGCCAGCCAGTGCCCCCAGCGAGGGGCCTGACGGCGTCTGCGGGCCGTGCAGTGAAATCTACGTTACCACGCCCCGCGGATCGGTCGAGGTCTGGAATCTGGTCTTCACGCAATTCAATCGCGTCGGCCCTCTGCCGAACAATCTGCGTCCGCTCCCCAGCAAGAACATCGATACGGGCATGGGTTTTGAACGGATGGCCTCCGTACTGCAAGGCGTCGAGACGAACTACCACATCGACATCCTCCGTCCACTAGTCGAGGCGGCCGGCGAGGTCTGCCATGTGAAGTACGAGCCGGAAAGCGACAATGACATCGACAAAGACAGAGGTCGCCGCCTGCGCCGCATTGCCGATCACGTGCGGGCCTGCTCCTTCGCCATCCACGAGAACGTCTATCCCGACAACGAGAAGCAGGGCTACGTGGTCCGCAAGCTGATTCGCCGCGCCGTGTTGGATGGCTACCAGATGGGTATCCATGAGGCGTTTCTCCACCAATTGCCGAAAGTTGTGGCCGACATGATGCAAGGCCCCTACCCGGAGTTGCAAGAGACGGTCGAGCGCGTGGCCCAGGGTTTGCGGAACGAGGAAAGCCAGTTCTTCGAGGTCATCAACGCCGGCATGCCGCGGGTGGAACGGCTCTTTGAAGAGACGCAGAAGGCGAACTCGAAGACGGTCTCCGGCCGCGAGACATTCAACCTCTTGCAGACCTACGGCTTCCCGCCGGAACTGACCGAAACGCTGGCCCTGGAACGCGGCATGAAACTCGACTGGGACGGTTATAAGAAAGCCCTACAGAAGCATGAAGAGGCATCCGGCGCCGGACAGCGGAAAGAACTGTTCAAGCAAGGGCCGCTCGATAAAATCCGCGAAACGCTGCAATCGAGCGCGTTCGTGGGCTATGAATCCGAATCCGCCGAGGCCCTCGTCATGGGTCTCTTGGTCAACAACGAGCTTTCCTATAAGCTCGATAACCTCGACAGCAAGTTGCCCGCGCTGATCGTCCTCGATCGCACGCCGTTCTATGCGGAGATGGGTGGACAAGTGGGCGACACCGGCTGGATCGTCGGCCCCAAAGGCCGCTTTGAAGTGACCGACACGCGGGTCGAGGACGATTTCATCCTGCATGTCGGCCATCTTCGCGAAGGCAAGATCGAGTACAAAGACCCGGTCAAGGTAACGGTCGATTCGCCGCGGCGGCAGGCCATTCGCCGCGCCCACTCGGCCACGCACTTGCTGCAATACGCCTTGCGAAAGACGCTGGGCATGCAGACGCATCAGAAGGGTTCTAAGGTCGAGGCCGACCTGCTCCGCTTCGACTTTAACTTCGACCAGGCCCTTTCAGCCGAGCAGCTCGCCGCGATCGAGACCGAGGTCAACGCACGGGCGATCGAGGCCCTGCCCGTCCAATGGGCACTGATGCCAAAGGAAGATGCCCAGAAGCTCGGCGCGATGATGCTTTTCGGCGAAAAATATCCCGACATGGTCCGCGTCGTTACGATGGGCGAATACAGCAAGGAGCTCTGTGGCGGCACGCACCTAGCCAACACAGCGGAGACGGGTCTGCTGAAGATCATCGGCGAAGAGAGTATCGCCAAGGGCATCCGCCGGATCACGGCCTTGACCGGTCTGGCGGCGGTCGAACGGGTGCAGCGCGATGAAGCCCTACTGCGGCGGATTGCGCTGACGATCCGCGCGGCGGCCGAGGATCTGCCCGACCGGGTCGAGGCCCTCTCAAAGCAGGTTCGTGAGTTACAGAAGAAGGTCTCGGCCACGCCGAAGGCCGACGGCATGGGCGTCGATCAGCTCGTGGCCGATGCCGTGGAAGTGCAAGGCGTGAAGATTGTTGCGGCCGATGTGGCCGGTGGCACACCGCAATCGCTTCGCGACCTGATCGACCAGTTGCGCCGCAAAGCTGCTCCCGTGGCGGTGCTCTTGGGCACAAAGCAAGAAGAAGGCAAGGTCTTGCTCATCGCCGGGCTGAGTCGCGATCTGGTCGATCGCGGGCTGGACTCCGTACAGTGGATCCGCGAGGCGGCCGCGTTGGTCGGTGGCAAGGGCGGCGGTCGGGCCGATATGGCTCAAGCCGGCGGAAAGCTGCCGGAGAAGCTGGGCGAAGCCCTCGAGTTGGGCCGCAAGGAGATGGAGAGGCGGCTGGAAGGGTGAGGGTTCTTCCAAAACATATTCTCAAGCAGCCTTGCGTCTGCGCGCAGCGATGCTCTGCCGACTAAGCCTGCCGCCATCACCGAACAAATTGCCGAATTTCTTCTGATTCAGCGATTCGATGAATGCCCGCACTGCTGTAGGTCAGGCTTTCCAGCCTGACAGTACACCGGGCAACGTCAGGCTGGAAAGCCTGACCTACTTGATATTCTGGCGGGTGGTTGATTTTTTAAGATGGTCCTGCGTTGCCAAGGCAGTCCGAAGGAATCATAATGCAATAGCTGGCAGGCCCCGCGACGAATACCTTCAGAACCGGATAGGTTCTAAGTAGGTCGACGTGCCGCGCAGTTGCCCGAGGAGATACGCTCATGGTGCCGTTTGATGCATACCTCAACTGGCTGGGGATTCCACCCCATGAACAGCCACCCAGTTTCTACCGCCTGTTAGGGGTTGTTCTTTTTGAGTCGAATCCTGAAGTGATCCAACGGGCGGCCGATCGCCAATCGTTGCATGTGGGCGCCTACCAGTCGGGACCACAGGGCGAGATCTGCCAGCAATTGCTGAGCGAAATCGCCATGGCGCAATTTTGCCTGCTGGACCCTCAGCAGAAAGCGGCTTACGACAGCCAGTTGTGCGAAAGCCTGGCCCAGCGCGGCGAGCGCGCCGTGGCAGCGCCGCCGCCGCCGGCATTGATGGTTGCTGCACAACAATTCCGCCCCGCCTCGCCACAATATGTTCCACCATCTGGCATAGGCTCGATCCCTCCCGGCCAGGCAGTGCGTGGTTCCATGACCATGCCCGGTCCTCCGCCACCGATGCAGGCACAGCCGGTGATGCAGACGCCACCGAACAGGATGTCGGCACCACCGGGCTTTGCGCAGGCGGCGCCGCGTCCTCTTGCTCCGGCGACGATGCCGGTGCCGGTGCCGGTGGCTGCGCCATTTCCGATTGCGACGGCGGTTGCTACAAGTCCGGCGGCAGCCCCGCTGGCTCCGCCGGCCATTCCGCCTACGGCTCCCCAACGGCCGATCGATGAATTGGAAAATCTGACCTCGGAGCCGACGACGCGTCGCCGCATCCTGAAGAGAAATAGGAAAGTTGATTATACCAAGGAGATCATCATTGGAAGCGTGGTCGCGGCAGCGGGAGTTCTGTTATTCATGGCCTATGTCGCGTTCAAGAGCCATGACCCCTCCGGGCATGGATTTGACGGTATCAAGACAGAAAAACCCGTGGAATCAGTGCGGACTAAACATGCCGAAGATATCAAGCAGAAAGAGAAAGAAATAAAGGAGAAGAAGGATTTAGAAAAGAAGGCTGCGGCCGAAAAAACTTTGGCTAGCAGTGGAAAAATCACTGCTGGCAATGCCGCCAAGCGGCCCAAGGAGCGTTCGCCCGCGACGGATGACGTTGACACTCCGATCACCACGCCTCACAACTTTGGTCCGCCCACGCGAGTCATGGATTCGCCAGACCCAGGTGGTCCGATCACATCGCCACCGCCGCCCGATGGTCACGATACTCCGCAGGACTTAGGCACCGAAAGGGATCCAGTGTTGGAAACACCGAAGACCGGTCCGTAATGCAAACATGCCTTCGTTAGCCAATTCCCAATCCCCAATCTCTAATTCCTTGTCCATGAGCGACGCTGGCCCCACGACTGATTCCACCCGTTCCACGATCGATCTCTCCGGTCGGCAGGTGGGTGACTTTCACTTTCTTCGCCGGCTGGGGCGTGGGTCAATGGCCGAAGTCTACCTTGCCGAGCAGGGCCGGCTGAAGCGTTGGGTTGCGGTCAAAATCCTCAGGCCGGAACTGGCGGACGACAATATCTACCTCAAGCGATTCGAGCGAGAGGCCCAAGCCGCCGCGTCACTGGTACATGCCAATATCGTGCAAATCCACGAGGTGGGGCACGTCGACGGACTGCACTTCATCGTCCAGGAGTATGTGCAAGGACAGAATCTTCGCGATTGGCTCGTTCGCAATGGGCCGCCCTTGTTGCAGCAGGCCCTCTCGATCATGCGGCAGATCGCCGCCGCCCTTGGCAAGGCCGCCGAGCAAGGCGTGATCCATCGCGATATCAAGCCGGAAAACATCATGATCACCACGACGGGCGAGGTGAAGGTGGCCGATTTCGGCCTCGCCCGCGTCATGCGCGAAACCGACACCGACGCGACCAGTCTCACGCAAATCGGCATCACGATGGGCACGCCGCTTTACATGAGTCCCGAGCAGGTCGAAGGCCGGCCCTTGGATCACCGGAGTGACTTGTACTCGTTCGGCGTGCTTTGTTACCACATGCTGACGGGCAAGCCGCCCTTTGTGGGTGATACAGCCTTGGCCGTGGCCGTGCAGCACGTCAAAAAACAGCCCAAGGCGTTGGAAGAACAGCGACCCGATCTGCCGCCGGCCCTCTGCCGTGTTGTCCATCAGATGTTGGCCAAGGAACCTCAACAGCGCTGGCCCTCCTGCGGCGAGCTGTTGCGAGAGTTGTATCGCATTCAGGTCGAGTACTGCCCGCAAGCCTCGCCGGAAGAGCTTGCCTCCTGGGGTTCCGTGGGCATGGAGCCGTTGACCGATCCGAGGTTACGTGCGACGCGTCAATTAGCCGAAGTGATGCACGATTCCCCCCGAAGGGGCGATCGGTTTAGTCGCTGGATGCTGGCCGTGGGCATGGCAATATCGTTTTGCGCGGCGGGGGCCGTCGCCTGGCGTACGATGCGTCCGCAGCTTTTGACGCCGCCACAGCTCAGTGAGAAGTCCAGTATTCCACGCCAGGACACCGAGTGGAGGCAGTGGTTCCGTGCCAGCCGCATCGGCACGGAGGAAGCTTGGAAATCGGTGATCGCCTATCCGGGCGTTTCAGAATGCGTGGCCTTGCGCGCCAAGCAGCAACTCGCGCGAATCTTCCTTCGCGCCGATGATTTTGATAGCGCCATCAAGGTTTGTGACGAGTTGGCGTCCAGCTCCGACAACAACGCCGAATTCAAAGCCTTCGGTCTGGCTTGTAAATGCGGTGCGCTGTCGCTACAAAAGAAATATCGTGAGTCGGCCGACGTCCTGGATCAGTTCTGGCCCTGGCAACAATACCTCCGCGACAGTCAGATCAAAAAGATGCTCCGCCACACCATTGATAAGAACCGCGAGAACCTCGGACCACCGACATCCCCCCAGTGGGACGACTGGCTGGAAAGAGAGTTTGGCCCAAATGGGCAAAATGACACAAAATGATGAGACAGACCATTCGGAATCACGGAGATAGCACGATGGCGAAGAAGAAAACACCTAGCAAAACAGCACGTAAACCAGCCACGAAGTCAACGAAGAGGACAAGCGAAAAGCCAGCCAAGCGGCCGCCTGCAAAGCCAGCCAAACAGCCGCTTGCAAAGCCAGCCAAACAGCCGCTTGCAAAGCCAGCTGAACAGCCGCTTGCAAAGCCAGCTAAACCGCCGCTCGCAAAGCCGACGAAGAGTCCGGCGAAGAATGCAACGGTTGAAGCGGCAGCCACGATTAGCAAACAAGCAACGGAGCCGATAAAGAGCCTAGTGAAGAATCCGCCTATCGAGGTAGCAGTCGCGACCGCCGAACAGGCAACTGAGGAGGCGGTGAATCCGGAACGCACTTGGGTCGTATGGCAGGATGGAAAGGGTATCTGGGTTGGCACCCAGCAGGACTTCAAGCTTTCAAAAAGGCCGGAAACTATCGTCTGCGATGTGATTGACCGTGGAGCACATCAAGCTTCCGCTGCCCTACAGCGAGCGATTCAACTGGGGCAGACGCTGCGGCAGACCTATGCCAATTACATGAAATCTTGGCTGCAATACGATGATTCCGCACAAAAGCAACGCATCCAGGAATGGTACGAACGACTGACGACGTAGGCCGGCGATGCCACGAAAGCACGAAATCGAGGCTAAGTGCTCGTCCAAAAACAACTAGTGGTGCGGGCGTCTCGCCTGCACATGCAGCCGGGACGGCCGCACCACAAAAACACGGAGTTAATGTTAGACAGGTACTAACCGGGCACCATTTATGGACTTGCAGCCCAAGTCCCCTGTAAATACAATACAAATGGAGCGTGGTGTGGCTAGATTTCATGGGTAGCCTAGAGTCGAGGCTCGATCTTGTCGGCGGCGGTTCCACAAACGGGCCGGTTCGAGTACTTCTTGCCAGTGAAAGATTGAAAATGCAGCATATTCACCGCAACTGGAACCTAGTTCTCTGGGCTGCCACGATCGTTGCCCTGAGTTGTCCTGGGGCGGTCCAGCGATCGGCCCAGGCGCAGAATTCGGTCGCCGGGTGGCCGGACAAGGATGATTTCACGGTTCTGACGCCAAAAACGGTGCAGTTCAATACTCGTGCTACCGTGCTCAAGAGAGGTACTTTTGAAAGCGACGAGGAAGAGCAGAAGTTCGTCGAGTTCTACGATCAGTCGCTCTTTCCCAACGTGACCACCCCCAAGAACCGCCAAGCGCCACAAGAAGGACAGCCGCCCAAAGACGATCTGGTTGTAAAGCTTCGCAAGGATCTCAATGCCTGCGAAAAATCGCCTGAAAAGCAGGTCTTCAACAAGCTGGTGGATCTCACGCTGGCCTACATGTCAAAAATAGCCAAGGACGGCCAATACCACCCCGTTGCGCGGGTGAATGCCCTATTGGCGATTGGCGAGGTCAACTCACCCAAGGCCGCAAAAGTGCTCTTGGATACGGCTTTCGGCAAGGGGCCAGGTGTCTTCGCCTTTCGCGTGGCGGCGATGACCGGTCTGGTCCGCATGGCCGGACCGAGTGGCAGAAAAGTGCTTTCCGACTCCGAAATCGAGCCTCTGGTCATGAAAAACATGGTTCCGTTTCTCAAGTTCCACGCGAAGAAGAGCGATCAATCCGACGGCATCAACTGGATGCGCGGGCAGGCAGCCGATCTGTTCGCCGACTTGGGAAGCACCGGTTCGCAGAACGAAGTCCCGCCTGCCCTGCTGATCATGCTCAACGACAAGGAGCTTCCGGTCCCGCTCCGTAGCAAGGCGGCAAGGGCCTTGGGTAAGTTGAAATATGGCGATAGCCCGCTCGACGCAGGCCCGTATCTCACGGCACTCGCTGAATTCGCACGCGACGCACTGAGCAGCGATCAACCCGCCAATCGAGGGCGGGTCAGACTCGTCGCACGCGACGTTGGCGAGGGTTTGAAGCCACTCGCCTCATCGACTCATTCCAACGATCGGGAATTGATAGACGGTCTGAAAAAGATCTTGCAATCGCTCAATAGTGAAACGGAAGACAAATTGACAGACGAGGAGATCACGATTTCCATCGCCACGGCGAAAGCATCACTAGACAGCCTCCTGAAGAAGAAACCCTAGGTTCTTTCGGTAGGGTTCAGGGGCGTACCGCCCATTTCCGGCAAAAGGATTTGCCTCAGACGTGTCGTCCAAGACTTCAACTTTTCGATGGTTCCTGCGTGCCGTGGGTTGGATGCTCTCGGTGCCGCTGCTGTGCGGTTGTCTATTTCGTGGCGACGTTCCACGGCAGCCAATTCCGCCGACGCCAGCTGCCCACGATCCTCCGGAAAAGGGAATGATTCGCGGCCCAAAACTGGCTTCGCCGTCCAAGGACGAAACGGCTGCGGCCGACAAGGCAAAACCCGTGGGCACACGCGAAAAGCTGCTCCGTGGTGGCTGGTATCGCATCCCACTGACGGCTGAAGAGTCGGTCACCGGCATCTATGCGAATGCCCTCGCAAAGCCAGAAAAAACCGACGCGGAAGCCGCCAAGTTTCGCTACCGCCACGCCAGCCTGGAGCAGTTAATGACGCGGCCTGCCGGCGGACGGACGGAACTGTCGGAACTGCTGGCCGACAGCGACCACAACGTGGCTCTGACTGCGGCCATCGGGCTGACTCGCCAGGGTGCTTTGAAAGCCGTTAACCGTCTTCTCGACGCCATTGAAGACGAAGATCTGCCGCTGCCGGCTCGTTGTGCGGCCATTGAGGCATTGGGCCAACTGCCGGGCGACGGACAGATGGCGACCCTGCAAAATCTGGCCGATCGCCATGGCCAGTACACGCCGGGGGCCTCGACAGGTTATCAGGCCGAACTGCACGCCGAACTGCTGCGCGCCTTGGCACGGCATATTGATGCGGGCGATGATCCGCGTTTTATCGCGGCTGCCCAGGTTCCGTCGGGGTTGGTTCGAATTGAACTCCTGCGGGCCTGGGCTGCGGGAACGCGTGGTTCCATGCCGAGGGAAATCGTCGATCTGCGGGGCGATGACGACCCGCGCGTCCGCGCCGCAGCACTAAAGGCGCTGGCTGCAAGAAAACATCCGTCGGCACGCGAATACTTGACCTCGGCCCTACACGATGTCGATCTGCCGGTCCGCCTGGCTGCGATCCGCGGTCTGGGCCAACTCAATGACGCGCAGGCCCGATCCGACTTGGCCGACTTGCTCAAGGATCGCTCCGAGCTGATTCGTGCCGAGGCGGTAGCGGCAATTGCGATTCGCGGGTCGCCTGCGGTGGTGCTCGGCGCGGCTAGCGACGCATCGTGGCGCGTACGGATGAAAGTGGCCGAGGCCCTCTCCGGGTATAGCGGCCAGGACGGAGCGGCAGTCGCCCGCCGCCTGTTGGACGATCCCAGCGCCGAAGTCGAGCGACAGGTCGTTCGATCGCTGAGGGTCTGGCCTTGGGAAATGGCAGGCCCCGTGTTATTGGATGCCCTGAGCAAGGATGCCGTCACCGTGCGCAAGTTGGCGGCTGAGCAGATTGCCGCAAGCTGGCCCGCCGGCGGCCGGTTCCCCTTCGACGCACCGCCCGCCCGGCGGGCCGATGCCCTTGACGAGTTGCAGATGAGGTATCAACGCGAGTTTGGTACTACACATGCCAAAGTCGCCGTGCCTTCAAATTCGCGACCGCAGGTCGTCGTCAGCGACGCACAAGTCGAGAAACTGCTCGCGGCGGGCGATTTTAAGGCCCTGGCCGAGATCGGGCCAACGGTCGTCACCGCTTTGGAGCGATTGGCAATCGACCGGAACTTGACCTTGCCTGAACCAGTCTACCACGAGGTTTTACCCAGGCACAATGCGGTGCTTGCGCTCCTGGATCGGATGCACGGTGAAAATGTCGATCGACGGCGGCGAGCGGCGGAGGAACTCGTTGCGGCGGCCAGCAAGCAACCTTTGAGCCGGCTCGCCGTGGCGCGATTATGCGAACTGGCGACCCGCGAGACGGATGCTGCCGTCTGGCTTAGTGCCTTGGACGCCCTGCGCGAAAACGGCACTGAACCAGCAGTACGCATGGCCCGATTGGCACTGGGGCAAGCAGCCGGAGAGGTCCGCCGCCGAGGCTGCGAGTATCTCGCCGCCCACCCCGATCCGGCCCACGAGGTTTTTCTGGCGCCTTTGCTCGGCGATTCGGAACAGGCGGTGGTTGTCGCGGCGATTCGGGCATTGGGAGCTGCCGGGCAGATTCAGGACATCGAGGTTTTGAAGAAGCAGTTCGCTTCACCGAATGAGGAAGTGCAACTGGAAACGGCCGTCGCCCTGGTACATCTTCGCGACAAGAACGGTGAGGAGGCAATCGAGCGGCTGAGCTACAGCAGCGACATTAAGACGCGAGCCCGCGTCGCACAGGCGTTGGGCACCCTGGGCGACGCGAGGCTGGCAGGCATCTTAATCCGATTGCTCGACGACCCGAAGGCCACGGTCAGCCACGCCGCCTTGGCCAGCTTGCCCAAGGCAGTCGGCCGCGACCTGGGCCAGTCGGGCGACCGTGCGGGTATTGCCACCACCGAGCAGATGGCGCGGTGGAAGAAGTGGTATGCCGATCACTTGTAGGGGACGCACCCCAGTCTCGTGCAAGACCACAACCGGTGGTGGCGTCGCTAAAGCTCCACAACCACCGGCTGATGGCTTTAACCCTTCAGGGGGTGACATTGACAACGCCATGCTCGGCTGCAAAAATAAATGAAAATGGGTTCCTGCACCTCGGCGGTCCAATCGACGGCGGTGCATGTGGCCGTTAGGGGCTGTTTTCTGGGAAGTTTTGTACCAACTCCAAGGTTTTTCTCTCATGAGTACGGACTTGTCTCTCGACAAAATGTCGGTTGCCGAAAAACTCATTTTGATGGAGCGTCTTTGGGATGATCTGACTCGCAGCCCGGAGCACGTGCCTTCGCCTGATTGGCACGGCGACGTGCTGGCCGAACGGATAGCCGCCGTACGGGAAGGACGAACCGAGTTCGTGGATTGGGCATCCGCAAAACAGCGATTGCGAGACCGACTTCAATGAAGATTCGGATATTGCCGGCGGCGGAACGTGATTTGGAAATCGGCGCTGACTTTTACGAATCACAACGGAGCGGGCTGGGTCTCTACTTCAACGACTGCTCGATGACGGACATCGATTCGCTTTGTTTGAATGCAGGCATCCATGAAAGGCAGTTTGGCCTTCATCGCTGTATGTCCAAACGATTTCCGTTTGCGATCTATTACGACACGACCCAAAACGCGATTGAAATCTATGCCGTGCTCGACTGTCGCCAAGACCCGAAGAAAATCGAAGTTCGACTGCGATCCGCGCGAACAAACCGATGAAACCTAATTCGAGACACAAAACCAAATTATCCGGAAGTAAGTCATGTGTCCACCGAACCGGCTGTCCCCCGAACCGGCCACATCTGGAAGGCATTATCGCCTTGCCGCCATCAGGCCAATGAGAGTCCTTACATCGAAGTGCTTCAGCGGAACTCCGCGCGGAGCGTAAGAAGGCCATAGGGAAGCATGGAGACGGTTGCGCCTGTCGGCTCGCCGGGGGTTTCTTCGCGGGCGCAGACGCGGACGGATTTCGGATCGCCGCCGGGGAACGTAAGCCTTACGGATTCCGGCTTGTCGGAGAGGGAACGGAGACGGATGATGGCGGACCTGCCGTCGGTGCCCGGTTTGAGGATGGTCACGCACACGCGGTTGTTATCAATGGCGACCAGCGGATTGAGCTTGGGATCGCCGTTGGTGGCAACATGCGCCAGCGGCTGTGCCTGTTCGAGGCCAAAACGGTTGTCGGCCGCCGCATCGTAACCGCCATGCGGCAGGATGCGGTAGCGGAACGTCACCGGGCCGTCCTGGGTCAGCGGGAAATTGGTATGCCAGTGGTTGTTCATGGCCCAGGAGTAAACGGTCGAACTCGGTTCGAGCTTGCGCAGCCACGGCCCGTTGCCGCCCCAGCCCGTGGAAATGTTGGCCGTCATTCCGCCGTATTCAAAGAGCGGTGTGTCGAGCGAGCACCAAGTGACGCCCTCTTTGTCGTTGGAGATGTCGAGCCAGCGTTGCATGGCGATCCAGTTGCGGTTGGCTTGCGGCCACTGGTCTTTCTCCATCTCCATCACACCCCAAGGAATGTCCACGCGGGTACGGCCCTGCGGGATATCGAAACCGAAACCGAAGTGGATGCCATCCTTGGCGACGAGTGGCAGTTTGTCCACGACATTGCTGATTTCCACCCACGGTTGGCCCGCGACCAGGCGCACGTTGCGGCTGACGGCGCGGCAGCCGGTGGCCTTGGACGTGACGCGCAATTCCACGAGCACCGGCCCGGATTCGATGGTGGCAATAGCGATGTCGGTGTCGGCCTTGGGCTCATCGCGATTGGCCGGCAGCCAGCGGAAGGCATTGAGGCCGCCGTTCAGCTCGGCGTCGGCAAAATTGCGGCCGGTGGCGAGTTTCACAAGCTGCGTGATGTTGCCGGTGGCAGGGTCGAGGGTAACGCGCAGGTGCTGGTTTTCGAGCGAGACTCCGCTGAGCTTGCAGCCGCCGGCCAGCGGGCACTGGCCTTTGACGACGCGGTAGTGCCGGGATCCGAAGGCGGGAACATCGGCTGGCAGAAACACCAACTCGCCGGTTGATAGGCGCTGGGCGGGGACATCCTTACCTTGCTCGTCGGTGACGCGGTCGCCGGGCGAGCTTTCTGATTTGGCAAGCGTCACCAATCCGCCGTGTTTCCAGGAATGTGTGTTGAACACCGCCACACCGCCATTGGCAGGCCCCTCGGCCGGGCCGAGTGCGCCGTTGGACTTGTCGGTCGCGGGTGCCATCGCTTCATCGAACAATGCCTGCGTGCGGTCATCGGCCTGGCGAAAGCAGTCCTGTTTGGCCTTCCAAATGGTTTCCTGGAAGAACGGCTCGGTGGGGTTTTCGGCGCACCAGGTGTGCTCGGAGCCGAGGGCGATGTAGCGCCAGGCCTCGTCGAATTCGGCCCGCGGCGCGGGTCTGCCGGGGTGGAGCATGGTCCAGAGAGCTTCGGCCTGGGTGAGGCGTGCCTTGGCATTGCGATTGATGGCGGTCAGGCGCGCGGCGCTGCCTAGGCCGTCGGTCCAGTACTCGGTGAAGTCCCCTTTGACCACGGGAAGCTGGTCGCCATATTTCTTCTCGATCGCGGCCATGATCTCGTGGCCGCCGGCGATGATCAGGTGCGGATAGGCGTATTGATCGTTCCACGCCTTGACCGCGTCCGGAATGTCGGCATCGAGCGGGCAGTTGTCCCACAAGCACCAGGAGAGCACCAAGAAGTCGTAAGGATGTCTCGCGTTCTCCATGCCGATCAGTTGGCCGGTAAAGTCAACATTGGCATTGCAGGTCTTGATAACGGCGGGGATCTTGTCGGCGTCGCGCTGGCCGAACCACGGGCGTCCGGTGCTGCCGCCTTTGCCCATGCTGCCGCTGTTGCCATAACCGCCTGGCTGGAGAAAGAGCACCTTGGACTTGCCGTCCGGGCCAACCCACCAAAACGGGCGATGGTCAATCCCGTTGTGGGCGTTGCCCGCCCGGTCGGTGTTCGGCCAGGCCATGATATAGCGCACGCCCTCTTGCGCCATGACCGGCACCAGTCCCCACGAGAAACCGGGAACATCCATTTGCTGGAAGGTGTCCATCGGCACGCCTGTTAGTTTCTGCAACTCGCGGCTGAAGCGGAACGCATGGAACAACTCCTCGTCCGAGCAGACGCTGGTGTTGAGGTTCAAGTAGCTGGCGTCCACGCAAAGCTGGCCGTCGCGGATGGCTTGCAGGACGCGTGGCCGCTGTTCGGGCTGCGTTTGCCACAGGCGTTCCACCGGCCAGGTGATCTCGGGATTCCACCGGTAGCGGGAACCTAACGGATAATCCTTGGTCGCCTCGGCCAGCTTGATCCCCTCCTCGATGTTGCGCTTGTGGATGAACTCGATGATCTTCTGCGGCGCGGTGTAGCCGATGTCCACGTGCGAATGGGGATAGATGAAGACCATCCAGTGGCGCATCCCCGGCACATTGACGGTCTTCTTCAGTTCCCGTGTGCCCCGACGCAACGTGATGGCAACTTGCGACTCTCGTTTCACTCCCACATCGGCCGGCAGCAGCACGCGGCAACTCGCCGCCCCACCGGCCACGGGCGGCAACTCGGTGGTTTCCGTCCATCCATCCACCTTCACCTCCACCTGCGCCTTGCCAAATAGTCCTGCGGCTTTGAAGTTGATGGTGATTTCGCGGCCCGGCTTGCCATCGGCCCGGTGCCGATAGACCGGTTGGGGCACACACTTCATATCTCCGGGAAACGGCAAATCCGTATCCGTCACACCGCCGGAGGATGGATGGTTAGCAGACTTGCTCGCAGCCGTCACCGGAACCTCGATCGCGAAGATAATCGCCTGGGAGTTGGTGGCGTATACCAACAGTGCCGCCGCACAAAAGAAGCTTTTCATAGGAAGGAATATCGAATGAATTGAAGGTATAAAAGACTGCCATCCACACGGATTTGTTGGAAAAGTTCAGGACCGGCGGCAATGGATCAGACTTTGAGGTTCTTGCGCAGGCGCGTGAGGGCGGCCACGGTTTCGTCGGGAATCAGCCCGTGCTTGTCCGGCGGAACATCCAATAGGAAATTGGCGCCGCCGGCGCGGCAAGTCTGGAACTGCTTCAACAGAACATCGTCGGCCCGCGGTTTGTCACCCGCCACCCAGAACCAGTCCCGGCCGATGGGGTCGCAGACTTCGCCAGGGATGTAGTATTTCTTCCCTTCGATATCATGCCACTTGCGGTGGCCTGTTCTCGACGGGGCGTTCCGCTCGATCGCCAACAGGTCCGACGGCCACGCGTAGGTGATGGCATCGGGGTTGCCGATGCCGTTGTTCATCATGATGACCGTCTGCGGCTGCAATGTAGCGATGTGCTGATAGAGAAACGTCCGGTAGCCGCGGCCCAGGACGCCGGGAATGTCGATCCACATCTCGGCGATCGGGCCGAACTGGGTGAGCAATTCGGTGACCTGGGCGGTCTGGAAATACTGATAGAGCGAGGTGGTGAAGGGCGGCAGATTCGGATCGGGGCCGGGGACGCCGTTCATTCCACCCCACGGGCCGCCGTCCGACGGCGTCTTGCTGCCGAAACGGTTGTGGTTGTCCCAAGAGCAATAGTAGAAGCCGGGCAGGACGCCCCTTTTGCTGCAAGCCGCGCAAAATTGTTCCAACACGTTGGTCTTGTTTGTGCTGTTGGCCACGGTGTAATCGGTGTGTTTGCTCGGCCACAGGCAATGCCCCGCCACGTGCTTGGTCGTCAGCACGGCATATTTCATGCCCGCATCCCGGGCCACCGACACCCACTGGTCCACATCCAGCCGATCTGGTGCATAAGTTGTTGCGGGGGCCTTGCCGTCGGGCAGCTCGTTCTGGACGAAGGTGCTCATGCCGAAGTGGATGAACATCCCATACTGGAGCAATTCCCACTTCCGCAACTGTTCGAGCGACAGCCGCTGGCTGCCGGTTGCTGCCGGATCTGCCGGGGCCTCCGTGGCGGTGTCTGCCGCCAGTGCGGGGATCGCGCATGCGGCCAGGCCACCCCCAGCAGTGCTTGATAGAAAATCGCGGCGCGTCAGTTTGGATCGGTTCATCGTGGTCATTGTATCAGGTTCACTTGGCTGCCTTCGCGTCTATCGGCACATCGCAGAACGTGAGCGCGGCGATGCCGTTGGCGCCATAGATCAGGTTCGTCGGCTTGCCGTCCCAGTCGCGTCCGGAAATGTAGCCAATGACTTTCGCTTCCGAAGTGGCGATCAGCTTGAGCGTGATGATGTTGCCGGAGACCGAGCCGGCGCTGATTGGCGCCTTGAGTTGCGGCGTGAGCGAGGTGTCTTTAGCCACCCGCCCAGCAGCCAGGGTATAGGAAAGGCAGTCCACTGCGACAGTGGTTTCCGCGCCATCTTTCTCGAGAATCCAATAAAGCTTCTGCGCACCACTGACCTTGGCGGAAAGGGTAGTGCTCTCGCCTTCCAACATGGTGATTGCAGTTGGGGTGACTGCGAAATCCGTGCCCGGCCGCACCAAGGAACCCGTCAGGGTTTGCTGGGGCCTCTGGTTTTCGTATTCCAATTTTACCCAGTCAGCCGAACGCGTGACCTTGGAAACTCGCACCTCGTCGATGTCGCCGGCGAAGTTGTTGCCGCCGATTTCCATTTTGCATGGCGACTGGAGATCCAGGGAAGAAGCCGCGCTGATGGCGGCGAGGATGCCATTCACATAGATCAGCGAAGCGCCGGGGCGGTGGACAGTCGTTGCACCCGCTTGCGGGGCCGGGTCAGTAGGCCGTGGCGACCAGAAACCGGGGTGTTGCATCAAGCGGTCGTGCAGGTCGACATAACGCAGATAGAACGTCCGGCATTCGGCATCGCTACGCAGGAGTTCTTCAAGATGGTCGATCTGCTCGGGTGAAACCTTCTCATCACACAAGGCCGAAAGCAACTGGTCGAGGTCTTGCTGTCGTTCTGGCGTCATTGCAACTCACCCAATACGGCATGGCTTCCGACACACTCATTGAGCCAACGGCGCAGCCGCTGCAGGTTCCGCAACAAGGTCCGCCGGCTCTGCCTGGATTGCATGCCCAGGTCGTTGAGGGAACATTTCGCAAAGTAGCGCCCGCGGAGCAGTTCGCGATCGGTCGGCGGCAACTTGTCCATGTACAGATCCGGGGCTGCCAACCGCGATTGCAGGACATGGGACTGAGCATCCCGGTCCCGGGCCAGCAGTTCCATGACCTCGGTTGCGAAGAAGCGGACGCAGTGCGGATTCTGGTCGCGATGTTGCATGACCTTGTTGTAGGCGAATTTGCAGGCCCAGGGCAGAAAAGGCCGCGACGAATCGTACTCATCGAACTTGCCGGTGGTTATCGTCAGCGTCTCTTGGAGCACATCCCTTGCATCCTCGTTGTGATGGAGGAGGCTGAAGATATAGCGGAACAGGTTGTCCTGATTGACCGACATTAAGGTCACCAGTCGTTCGGTGCGGTTTTCCAGCATACCGGAATACTCCCACCGAATATGCTCCCGCATACCGGTGTGTTCCCAGGGTTTTGGTTTCTTGCTGAAACGCTAGTTTCCTATCATTCGCCTGCATATATTCAGGCTTGGTCGAAAAAAGTGCCAAAAATTCTTCTCCCGCAGGCCAAAACATCGCCTCAGCACGCCATGTAACATCTTATCAGAACGGGAGATAAGCGTTGTGAAAAAATCGGATCTCCATGCCACTCTATTGGGGACGCGTTCTCGATTGCCGGCGATCGCAGATGACCGCGATATTAAAGCGCCCAGGTCCAACTCGCTGGTGCACTGCTACCCACTGAAGATTAAGGAAGGAAACATCGCGATATTAAAGCACCCAGGTCCAAGTCGCTGGTGCTGGCAAGCCCCAGACTGGACGGCCAGCGCAATGATCCTTTGCCTGCGGCGGTGGTGGCACGAATGGCACTAGCTTAAGGAATACGACCACAATGGGTAGTAGCTGCCTTGGTGTGCCATTACAATCTGTTGTAGGCTGGCCGAAGGTTCCACGCTTAAGCTAGTGACATTCGTGGTGGCACCGCCGCAGGCTAGAAAATGCGCCGCTAACCCCTCCGATTGAAATAATCGCTAACCTGAAAGTTGAAATATGGCCGCTCACTGCCACGATTTTTCTTGACATCTGCTGCCGCGTCCCATGACTTCAGGCGATCGGCGACGTACGCGGCAAGGCCCGCTGGCGATACCACGCTAGGAACCGAGCGCGCTGGTGCTGCTTGCCGCCGCAACCCTCGGCCGGCTACGACCTACGGAGGAGAAGGCAGAATCGTTCTACGCCCGTCGCCGGAGATACCGTTTCCGACGACGATCGGGACGACGGCCCAGCCACCCTGCCCTTGACAATTCCAAACTTCCAGAAACAGCCTATCCTCTCTTTTCGCCCTGTTCCACTAGCATTGCTCTCAGGTTCTTTGCGTAGTGGCGGTGGAATCCGCACGATCGGGATAGAATTCCCGGTTTAGCCAAAAATCGGTCAAGATCATCCTATTCTTCATACGATTCCTATAGTGCCTGCCACCCTCCGGGTCGGCTGAGGTCTGTTGTTTATCGAGCGCTGCCTTAGAGATGCCCTGCGCAGGCGAGACGTCTACCCTGCGAAGTTGTTCTGCTTGCAGCCACCCCCTAGTACCACTGGTTACCACCCATGAATACAACAGATGAGCCAAAACAATCCGCGCACCCAACCCGCACGCCCAATCCGCCCGTGGAAGGCGTCCTGGATCGACTCTTCGCCTGGTTGGACCTCTCGCTGGTGCGTCAGGCAGCCGGTGAACTTGCCAGGGAATGTCACGTCGCTGTTTGGAAAGTGACTTGGGAAAAAGCCCGCGAAATGTCTCGCGAGGAAGCGCGGGGCTACATTCGAGCCTTTGCTCCTGAATTCCTCCAGAAGGAAGTTGAGTTGGTCCTACAGCGCCGCCGGGTGCGCGAGTCGTTGCGGCGGCGGATCCTTGCCGAGGCCACGGAACAACTCGTCGAACTGGTCGTCAGGGATGTTTACCGGAACAAGTCGCGACGGTCAGTTGGCCGGGCTGCGTGATCGGGTCCGCCTTGAGACTGGTTGCGATTTGCCAGAGGTGGCTGTATTGGAATCTCTTGTCTCTTCTAGATATAATCGAGTTCGCATGATTCCGAGTGTTTAGCCCTGACACTTGTGCCTGCGAATGTTCGGCACAAGTGCCAGGGCTAAACATTTTGACCTCCAGCTTGTGATACCCCCGGACGACTCCCATGTACTGGCTCAGCAAAAGCATTCACTGGATGGGTCGATTCCGACGGCGCTCACTGATTCTTTTGGCGGTTGTCGGCCCGGGCATCATCACGATGGTGGCCGACAACGACGCTGGTGGGATATCGACTTATGCTGAAACGGGGGCCAAAACAGGGTTTAACCTGCTTTGGGCATTCATCATCCTCGTGCCGATGGCCTATTTCGTCCAGGAAATGACGGTGCGGTTAGGCGCGGTCACCAAACGCGGACATGCGGAGGCCATTTTCGACGCCTTCGGTTCGTTCTGGGGCTGGTTTTCCATTTTTGACCTGGCGTTGATCAATTGGTTGACCTTGATCACGGAGTACATCGGCATGATGCAGGCCATGTCGATCTTTGGCGTTCACCCGGTTCTGACTTTCCTGGGTGTGACGCTCCTGATGTTCGCGATCGTCATCACGGGAAAGTACTGGACCTTTGAAAAGCTCACCCTGGTCTTCTGTCTATTCAACCTGGTCTACATTCCCGCGGCGATATGGGCCATGCAGACGGGCAATGTGGCCGATGGCTGGCTGGCCGTGGGGCGAGGGTTCTACCGTCCGGAATTCCACGTCACGGAAGTTATGCCGGCCGCTGCCTGGATCACGCTGGTCATGGCGAATATCGGCACGACAATTACCCCCTGGCAGATTTTTTTCCAGCAATCGGCCGTGGTCGATAAGGGTATGGACGTCCGCGACATCCACTATGGCAAGATCGACACCTTCGTTGGATCGCTGGTGACCTGTATCGTGGCGGCCTTCATCATCATTGCCACGGCAGCCCTCTTCCATAACCATCCCGGTGGGGCAGTCGCCGTCGATTCGGCCGCGGAAACGGCCAAGGCCATGGCCAACCCCGCGATCATGCCCAATGAACATTTGGGACAATGGGCAAAGGTGCTGTTTGCCATTGGCTTGTTCGACGCCGGCTTGTTGGGTGCCCTCTGTATATCGCTCTCCACGAGTTGGGCCGTGGGAGAGGTCTGCGGCTGGGCACACTCGCTGAACAAGAGCGTCCGCGAAGCACCCTGGTTCTACGTGGTTTACCTGGGCATGTTGATCTCGGCTGGCCTAGTGGTTCTGATCTCCACCACGGAAGTTCAGGATCAGATCACCAAGTTCGTCCAAGTCGTGGCCGTCACGCTACTGCCCGCCGCGCTGACCTTCCTCATCCTGCTGTTGAACGACAAGCAACTGATGGGCGAGTACGTCAACACGCTTTGGGAGAACATCGCCAACTGGGGAATCGTGCTGTTTGTGATCGTCGTATCCACGATCTACGCAGTTTTCCAACTTTTCGGCTGAGAAATTGTTTTTAAGGGATCGTAAGGTGCCACCATGTCCACGCCGACGAATCCACCCGCAAGTCCTCAATCCGACTTGACTGCCGCCGGAAAAGACTTCCGTTTCCACTATTTTTCGCAGTTGGTGGGGGAGCCTGTGTGCCAGGGCAATATCAATCACCGCCTGGGCAAACTCACGGACATTGTCTTCCGACTCAGTGAACCGTATCCCGAAGCCGTCGGCCTCTACCTCGCGCATGGCTGGGGCAAACCAACCGAGTTCATTCCCTTCAGCCGCTTGATGAAGATCGATGCCGACGCGATCTTCGTCCAACCGCCGGAAAGCGGTGAACAATACCCGCCTTTCGTCGATCAGGCCGGCTGGCTGATGCTCGACGAACATTTGATGGGCAAGACGATCCTCGACATGGACGGTCGGCGGACCGAAGTGGTCAACGACATTCACTTGCTGGAGTCGAAGGGCCGCATGGTGCTGGTACACGTCGATATTTCCTTCAACGGCTTCTTGCGGCGCTGGGGTTTGGGCCGCCTCCACCTGCTCAAGGACGTGCTCATTTCCTGGAAGTACGTGCAGCCGCTCTCGCTGGAAGACGTGGCCGCCACCGATCGCGTTTCGCTCAGCGTCACGCGGTCGCAGATCCACGAACTGCCCAGCGAGGACTTGGCCGATGCCCTGGAGGAGCTTTCCGAAAAGGAGCAGCAGGCCGTCTTCTCGGTGTTGGATTCGGAAAAAGCGGCCGAGACGCTCATGGAGGCCGAGCCACGCGCCCAGCGGCAGATCATCTCGAACCTCCGCAAGGAGCGGGCACGCACGATCCTTGGCGAGATGTCGGTGCCGCAGTTGGCCGACCTCTTCTCGGTCTTGCCGCACGACGACAAGATGCAGCTTCTGCCGCTGCTACCGTCCGATCAGGCCCATCGCATCGAAGGCATTCTCTCGCAGCGCGAGGTGACTGCCCACGCCTTGATGTCATCGCAGTACGTGACGGCCGGCAAGGACGACACCGTGCATCAGACGATCGATCGGCTCCGCACGTCGAACTACGACCACGATATGATCTCCTACGTCTACGTCGTGGGCGAACCGGATCGAGTCTTGCTGGGCGTGGTCGATCTCCGTGAACTCGTCCTCTCCAACGACGCCTTGCCGCTGAGCGAGGTGATGGTTGCGCCGGTCGTGGCGGCTGAATCGGACGACGTCCGCGAGGATCTTGAAGAGTTATTCGCCAAATACCATTATCGGATGATTCCCGTCGTCGATCGGGGGGATCATTTGCTGGGTGTGATCCATTTCAAAGATATCATGAAAGGCCTCGTCGCCCGAGCGGCCTTGCAGTAAAAATAACAATTCACCCGCCAGAATATCAAGTAGGTCAGGCTTTCCAGCCTGACTTTGCCCGGTGTACTGTCAGGCTGGAAAGCCAGCCCTACCTATAATCGCCATGCCACGCATCAAAACCACCCGCACCGTAACCGTCGCCTTGTATCTCCTGCGGATCTATCTGCTGGCAATGCTCCTGATTATCCTGTCGAAGTTCGTCATCGAAGCCCGTCAGGGAAGGGCAAGTCACGATGCGGTTCCGTCCGCGGCAACGGAGCAAAATGCGGTTCCGGCCCAGGAGTCGGTCAGTCGCGACGGTGGTTAACGACTTGGTAGCTCATTACTGGCACGAAAAGCCAAGGCTATTACGAATTTCGGCATCGACTTCGCGGATTGGCCGAACACGACTCGCGTTCCTGGCCGCGATGGTGTCTTGCTCAGCGTCCGATAATTTGCGAGCTTCCGCCACCGCTCGATCGAGCAATTGTGACATCGACAAATCTCCGCTGGTTGAAGAATCTATCTCAGAACTCAAAGAGAACCACGAAAGACACAAAACACACGAAAAAAGCAGTTGTATTTCGTTCTCTTTCGTGTCATTTGTGTGTTTCGTGGTTCTTCAAGAATGTTTTGAGATAGTTTCTGATGGCAAATGGTCCGATTCGGACTCTCGTTCTTATTGTCCGGGTGCGAAGGGCGTTCGGCAAGTGTGCGTTTCCAGCCTGACAGTGAACCGGGCAACGTCAGGCTGGAAAGCCTGACCTACTTGATATTCTGGCGGGTAGTTGAACTTAAGGCAGCGGAAAATAGGGCTGCGACCCAACATTCGACGGCCCGGCGGGCAACGCTGGCGGCATCGCTGGCGGCGACTGGTAGATTGACCCGCCGGCCGGAGGCGCTATCGGCGCGCTGGGTGGCGGAGTGTCGATCGGCTCGGCAGGGCCAGGTGTCCCAGGCGGAAGTTGATAATAGGGCTGGCCGCCAATCGGCGGGCCGCCAGGAGTTCCCGGGGCGGGGATGAAAATCTGTCCTCGCGACGGCGGGTTGACTCGATAGCCAGGCGTAGCGACGCCCGGCACCGTCGGCGTACCGCGACGCAAGTTCTCGGCCCGAGCGAGCAGTTCCTCTTGCGAAACCACGCCTTGAGGCCGCAGTTGATAGTCGTAGGTACGCACGTCGCGAAGCTTGCCGGGAACCAGGGTTTCCGAAAAGAAATCCAGCGGCGGAATTTCATACCAGGGCGGAGGCACGGACTGGATCACCGTCAGCGTTTCGCAGCCGTCTTTGACCAGACGAATTTTGCGGCTGCCATAGTAGATTGGCGAGATGGCAACTGGCGTAAGGCCAACCTCATTGTCGTCCACGTAAGCCAGTGCTCCAGGCGGATTGGTACGGATGATCAACCGCCGTTCAACGCATCCGCTGCTGGCCAAGGCCAATACAGTCGCGGCAACGGCCAGCACCTGAGCAGCTCGCGTTGTCGACCGGCTTCGACCCATGGTAAACGTGTCCATTCCCGGAACCACACCCCACAGGAGATGGGTAAAAGAGAAATACGAGGAGGGCAGGAGTATATCGTTCCGCAGCCAATGCTTCCAGATCAATTCTCCGGCCCCTGGCAGGCATTCTCAGGCTGAGTTAATATGTGGGTTGGAAAACTTCCGAGAAAGCTCTAAGAGGCTCTCCAGAAAGCCGAAATCCTGGCCTAAACCCCTCCTGTGAAGGGATATGATGTTGATTGCGCCAGAATTGAGGCAAATGCCCTCGCCCCCTGCCCCTCTCCCAGAAGGGAGAGGGGGGTTTCCGGAAAGCCTCTAAGTATCAAGTTCTAAGTTCTAAACCTGCGGCCTTCAAGAACGGTATTTCCATGTCACAATCAGGGCAGTCGCCAGGCCCCCAAACCGACAGCCTCGCAAGTCGGCTGGAGTATGCCTCGTTGTCCGACGTTGGTTTGCGACGGTCGAACAACCAGGACTCGCTGGCCGTGATGCCGGCCACCAGCCACAAATTATGGCAGCAGCGGGGAGATCTATTCGTCGTGGCTGATGGCATGGGTGCTCACGCTGCTGGCGAGTTGGCCAGCAAGCTTTCCACCGACACCTTGCCACTGGTCTACCACAAGCTGGTGGATCGCACGCCGGCAGAAGCCGTCTTGGCCGCCGTTGAAGAGGCCAACGCACAAATCCACAGCCGTGGCCAGGCAAGCATTGATTTCAAGGGGATGGGAACCACCACGACTGCCCTGGTCTTGTTGCCTTATGGGGCTTTGCTGGCCCATGTGGGCGATAGCCGGGCCTATCGTCTCCGCGGCAATCGCCTCGAACAGTTGACCTTCGATCACAGCCTGGTATGGGAAATGCGAGCGACCGGGCAATTCCAGGGGCAGGTGCCCGACTACGTGCCGAAAAACGTGATTACCCGCTCACTTGGCCCCAACCCCAAGGTCCAGGTTGATTTGGAAGGTCCGCTTCCCGTCTCGCCCGGAGACACATTCCTGATGTGCAGTGATGGCCTTTCCGGCCCCGTGAAAGACGAAGAGATGGGCATGATCCTCGGCAGTATGCCGCCAGCCGAGGCCGTCCGCGCGCTGGTTGACTTGGCAAATCTCCGCGGGGGACCGGACAATATTACCGTGATCGTTGCCAAGGCCGTGGGGCAGGTCTGGCAGACGTCATCCAACGACATGCCTCGCCCCCGTGCCGATCTTCGGCCCGTGAACCCCATGCTCTGGATTGCCATGGGCGTGGCGGCCCTCATCGGCTTGGGACTTTTGGCCATGCATAACTTCATTCCCGCCGCGATTTGCCTCGTGGCCGCGCTAGCACTGGGTGTCGGAGGGTTGATCTATCGACAGGGCGGCGAGCAGAAAGGCCCACCGATGAACGGCCAGCGCTACGGTCGCGGACCTTATACGGCGGTGGTTTGCTCACCTTCGTCGGAATTCGTCCGGTATCTGGCCGAGACCTTGAAAGAACTCCGCGAAGCTGCCACCCTGGCCGATATGACGGTTAATACCGGCGGGTTCAACGCCATTCTCGATCGCGCCGCTGCCGGCAACCAGGCCGGTGACTATGCCCAAGCAGTGCGATACTATAGTCAGGGCATCGGCTTCCTCGTGGCCGAATTCAAGCGGCAAGGCAAATCGCGACCGGGAGGTTCGCGACGTTAAGCATTGGAATCCATAAATGACACGACCCAGAAATCTCGTGGTCGCCCAGAGTGGCGGCCCAACCCCCGTCATCAACAGTAGTTTGCAGGGCATCATCGAGGCAGCACGCGACATGGCCGCCATCGGCACTGTCTATGGCGCCCTTCACGGCATCGAAGGCGTGCTCAAAGAAGAGTTCCTCGATCTTTCCGCTCAGCCCTGCGATGAGGTTGCCCTCTTGCGGTTTACGCCAGCCGCCGGTTCGATCGGCACCTGCCGCTACAAGCTGAAGAAGGGTCAGGAGGAAGACTTTCAGCGGGTGATCGACGTCTTGCGTGCCCACGACGTCGGCTACTTCATCTACATCGGCGGCAACGACTCGATGGATACGGCCAACAAGATCGCGCAGTTGGCCCACCACAGCGGCCTCGACTTGGTGGCTGTTGGCGTGCCGAAGACGATCGACAATGACATTGGCGACAGCCAGTTCCGTTTGATCGATCACACGCCCGGCTACGGCTCGGTGGCACGCTACTGGTTGCATGCGGTACAGAACGCCAATGAAGAGAACGCCGGATCATCGCCGGCCGATCCGGTACTGGTGCTCCAGGCCATGGGGCGAAAGATCGGCTTCATTCCCGCCGCCGCCCGACTGGCCGATCCGGCCCGCGAGATGCCGTTGCAGATTTACCTAGCGGAAAGTCCCTGTTCGCTCGAACAGCTAGCGGACCAGGTCAACGATCAGTTGCGCCGCTCCGGCCGCTGCCTGGTTGTGGTCAGCGAAGGTTTTGACGTGGGCGACGTCGGCCGCATGCAAGATGCCTTTGGGCATACTGCGTTCGGCTCCAGCAAGCTGACGGTGGTCCAGATCGTGGTGAATTATCTCAATGAGGTCGGTTTGGCTGCCAAAGGCGCCGCGCGCGGCAACGTGCCCGGCACCGATCAGCGGCACTCGATGGCCTATGCCTCGCCGGTCGATCTGGATGAGGCCTATTGCCTGGGGCAGACGGCCTTGCAGCTTGCCGCCACCGGCCAAAGCGGTTACATGGCCACGATCCTGCGGAACCCCGGCTGCGTTTACTCGGTTCGCTACGACAAGGTATCCCTGGCCGACGTGGCCAACAGCGAGCGAACCTTCCCGGCCGCTTGGATCGCGCCTAACGGCTACGACGTAACCGATGATTTTGTCCGCTACGCCCGGCCGCTGATCGGCAACGACATGATCGGCCTGCCGATCCTCGACGGGCGGCAGCGGCTAGCTCGCTTCACACCGATTCATGCCGAGAAGAAGCTGCCGGCCTACGTTCCGCAGGCGGATCAGGGTGGAAACACCAGTTTTCGCGCGTAGGCGGTTTTGCCTCGTTTCAGGACGTTCTCAGGCGAGGTGGCGAAACGGGAATAGCTTCAGTCGCCTCGGCCAAGCCCATCTGGAACAGATCGTCAGTTTGAATCAGACCGGCCAAGTCCGCGACCGCCTGCCACTGGTCGCCAAGAAGCTGGATGTAGGTGGAAATCGTGCTGGCAACACGCAAAGACACTAGCCCGTAAAGACACTAGCCCCCTTGCGATTGTCCCATTCGCCCGCCATAATTTACGCTTTCTTTATCCTAACTCCTAACTTCTTCCATCATGCCTGAAGCAGCTAACAACCTCGACGCCAAAGACTACGGTATCGGCATTCCCCAACGCTCCGAAGGTTTCTTCCTAAAAGGGCTTGCACACCTCGACTGGGGCATGAAGGACCGCTTGGCCCGGATTTTCAACCCCAACAGCGGGCACACGGTCATGCTGGCCTTCGATCACGGCTACATCATGGGCCCGACCTCGGGCTTGGAGCGGATGGACCTTACGATCGTGCCGCTGATTCCCCATGCCGACTGCCTGATGTGTACCCGCGGCGCGTTGCGGCAGATCGTGCCGCCGACGTGCAATAAGCCGATTTCGCTCCGCGCCTCGGCCGGCTCGACGATCCTTACCGACCTGAACGACGAATGCATCTTGAGCATGGAGGAATGTCTCCGACTGAATGCCTCGATGGTGGCCCTGATGGTGGCCGTGGGCAGTACGTTTGAAGCCCTCACGATCCGCAACCTCACGACGATGGTCGATCAAGGCAGCCGCTACAACGTGCCCGTGCTCGGAGTGACGGCAGTCGGCAAGGAGTTGGTCCGCGACGCCCGTTACTTGAGTCTTGCCACACGGGTTTGTGCCGAGAATGGCGCCCACGTGGTCAAAACGTATTATTGCGAGACCGATTTTGAAAAGGTCACGGCCGCTTGTCCCGTGCCGATCGTGATTGCCGGCGGGAAGAAGCTGCCCGAGCGCGAGGCATTGCAGATGGCCTATGAGGCGATCGACCAGGGCGCGGCCGGCGTCGACATGGGCCGCAACGTCTTTCAAGCCGAGTCTCCCGTCGCCATGCTCCAGGCCGTGTGCGCCGTCGTGCATGACGGCGAGAAGCCGGAAAAGGCATTTGAGATGTATCGGCAAACAAAGGGGTAAAGGTCGGACGTGATGGAAGGGGCTTTCGTCGAGTGCCCCGCCGCATCTGAAGCCAAGTATTTCCGGTGTCGCTACGCAAATTCGTGCGGCTCGCGAGGCGCACGGGCTGTTATGGTATACGATTGCCAAGCTCCTGGTATTTCCAATACAAGCATGGTGCGCGACATCGAAAAGGAGGGTTGGCCATGGCTGCTGCACAGCCCACGATCCATGAGGTTGACTTCTGTTCGCAGATAGCGTCTGAAGCGAACCTCCTTATCCGGCAGAATCCAACGGCCTATCCCTTCCGCGAGGTCCGCGTGGAAGGCATGGGCGAGGGGGCGGCGCGGCGGAAGCGCAAAGACCTGCGATTCTACGGTCCCAACGGCAAGTTGCTTTTGTGCGGCGAGGTGAAACTTCCCGGAACGCCGGAAGGCCGGTCGCCTTATGCCGACAAACTGATGCAAGACGCCGAAGCCAAGGCGAGCAACGCGCCGGTCCAATACTTCTTTACCTGGAATGTCAATGAGTTTGTTCTCTTCGACCGGAAACTCTTTGACCGGCCCTTGCTGGATCGGCGCGTGCGGCCCTGGCGGCTGGGCCGTTATCTGGCCGATCCCGCCGCGGTCGCCCGCGAGGACAACCTCAATTTCATCAAGACGCATTTCCTGCCCGACCTGCTGCATGGGCTGGCCGATGTTCTATCTGGCCGCCGTGCCGAGTGGCTGCCGCCGGACGACTTGTTCATCCGTTCGCTGGAAAGTCACCTGGAGTGGCCGGTTCAGTTGTGCAGCGCCTATATCCTGCAAGAGACCAGCAGGAACAAGTCATTCGGCCTCCGCGTTGAAGGCTGGATGGCAGAACAAGAATGGACCTTTGTGCGCACTCCGCATGAGGAATGGGCCAAGGCGGTGGACAATATGGCCAAGACCCTGGCCTATGTCTGGGTGAACCGCATTATCTTCTATAAGGCCCTGCGAACCCGTTTTCCCGATCTGCGCCGGCTTGAGCTTCGGCCGTCGGTGAAGAGTGCCGATGATGCCGTGTCGGCGCTCAATCAACTATTTCAAGATGCCGTCGAGCGAAGTGGCGATTACGAGTCGCTGCTGATGCCCCAAGCGACGGATTGGGCGACCGCCGTGGTCTTTCAACCGGAATATGGTCTCGACGCTTGGCGGGGCTTGCTGCGCAGCATCGAGTCGGTTGACTTCCGCGCAGTGTCGTCCGACGTGCTGGGAAGAATCTTCCAGAAACTCATCGGTCCGGACGAGCGCCATCGCTTCGGCCAGCATTTCACCGGCGACGATCCCGTCGATCTGATCAACGCATTTTGCATTCGTGGCCCAAGCGACACGGTCATGGATCCGGCCTGCGGATCGGGCAGTTTTCTTGTCCGGGCATACTACCGCAAGCGGCACTTGGGCGCGGGGCGCCCTCATTTGAACCTGATTGGCGAACTATTCGGCTGCGATATTTCGCTCTATCCGGCCCACTTGGCGACATTGAACCTGGCCGCCCGCGAGATCAACGATGAGGCGAACTACCCGCGTATTTCTCGCCGGAACTTTTTCGATTTCTCTCCCGAACAACCCTTCTGTTCTATTCCCGGCACGGCGGGGAAACCACTTCCCATTGCCCTACCGGCACTCGACGCGGTAGTCGGCAATCCGCCCTACGTTCGGCAAGAGAAGGTGGAGAAGAAAGAAAAGGCCCGTTATGGAAGGATCTGCAACAGTGCCTGGCCGAGCCTGCGGCTGACCGGTCGCAGCGACTTGCATTGCTACTTCTGGCCGGCCGCGGCCCGTTTTTTGAAAGAAGACGGCTACTTCGGTTTCCTCACCAGCTCGTCCTGGATGGACGTGGAGTATGGATTTGCCCTGCAAGGGTGGATGTTGCGGCATTTCCGCATCCTGGCGGTCATGGAGAGCGCAGCCGAGCCGTGGTTCGAGGACGCCCGCGTCAAAACTTGCGTGGCGATCCTGCAACGCTGCGATGATGAATCGGCGCGAATGGCGAACCGCGTCCGTTTCGTTCGTTTTTCTCGGAAGCTGGCGGAAATCATCGGGATCGCGCCGACCATCGAGAATGAGGCATCGCGGCAGTCGGCCATCGAGGTCCTGCGAGACCGGATCCTCGACACGGACGCCGATTTTGAAGATCACAACTGGCGGATCATCATCAAGACACAGCGAGAACTATGGGATGACGGCGTTCGCGCCGGTACGGTTCTTGGGGAGGCTGCTATTGTAGAATCGGCGGACGATGCAGACGACGGGGAAACGGCGGAGGATGAGGGGACCGAATCTCTCGAAGTGGCAATGAACCATATCAACGGCCACGGAGCCAAGAACTATCGCGCGGGCAAATGGGGCCGCTACGTTCGTGCGCCAGACGTCTACTTCGACATCATGCGCCGCTTTGGTAAGCGGTTCGTGGCCCTGGGTGAAATTGCAACAATCCGCCGCGGAATCACATCTGGCTGCGATGCTTTTTTCATGCCCAAGGACATTACTTCCGTGTTATTGGCCAGGCACGTGAGCGACCGCGACTTTCGCCGCAGTGCCGGCGGCGCGCCGCGGAGCGACGTCGAATCCGGCAAACTGCGCATTATCAAGGCCGGCGACGGGAGCGTACACCCCATCGAAGCCGACTGCCTTGCCCCCGAAGTGCATAGCCTGATGAAGCTAGATCGGCCGATCGTTCGCGCGGCCGATATCGATCGGGTGGTTCTGTTGGTTGCCAAGCCCATGAGCGAGCTTAAGGAGAAGTCGCCTTGGGCGTGGCGGTATCTGCGCTATGGCATGACGGCGGCATTCGCCTCAAGCAAGTCAAAACCCGTCCCCCTCCCCGAGCGATCGACCTGCGCTGCCCGCGATCCGTGGTACAACCTGACTGGGTTGGTGCGCCCTGGAATTGCCTTCTGGCCCATGGCACAGCAGTATCGGCATATCATCGCGGCAAACCCAGAGCGTCTGATTTGCAATCACAACCTGTTCGACGTTTCCTCGGATAGCCTGAATAAGAGGGAGCAATCGGCCCTGGTGGCAATCTTGAATTCCACGCTCGTCGGTCTTTTCAAGACATTTTACGGTCGTTATGCGGGCACGGAAGGTAATCTGAAAACCGAGGTGGTGGACGTGAACCTCCTCGACGTACCCGATCCGCGAAACGTGCCGACGGAACTCGCCAAGCGGCTTGCCGACGCCTTGAAACAATTGGGTAAACGCACCGTGGGCCGATTGGTCGAAGAGCAGTTGATGGACTGCCACTCGCCCGACCGCGCCCGCAGGCTGGCGGCTGGCCCGCTGATGCTGTCGCAAGAATTGCAGCAGCCCGATCGGCGGGACTTGGACGATGCCGTTATTGAGCTATTGGGCGCATCGTCCCGCGACGAGCGCGCGGAGTTAATCGGCAGGCTCCACGACGCAACGGCGCAGCACTTTCGCGATATTCGCGTCGTTGAAATCGAGAAGATGGAGCAACGCTCCAAGGCCGGCGCCAAGCGATTTCGCGTGGAGGATCTGGCAGCCGATATCTGGGACGCGGCGGAACTCATTGACGCCACGCCTTTGGCCCAATGGCTTGACCAGCAACCGGAATCGGATTCTCTCGTGATCCTCTTGGAAGAGCGGCCGGCGGCACTTTCCAGCGACGTGATGTTTCTCCCCAATACCGTCTACTTTGGCAAGTCCCGCAAGGGGCAGATCGACTGCCAATCGCGCGGGCAGGCGGAGCTTGTCGTGCGCTTGGCCAATCTTGGCGTGTCGGGACAGGTGAAACTCCCCACCGATATATCTTCATGCTTGAAAGTACTCGATCGCGTTGACCGGCGCGTGGAAAATGCCCACGCAAGGTTCAGGGAGTTATGTGAAAGCCGAACAGGCGACGAGCGCATCAGGGACCAACTCATGAATCTCCTGGAACGCTGGTTCGTGCAAGGACGCTCGGCCGAAAAACCGGAAGAAGAAAAGGGGGAAGAAGAAAGAGGATAATGCATGACTTCCTCCTTCTAGGAGAAGTGGATTTTGCAACCCTTCCCTCCCGGCTTGCCTTTTAATGGCAGGGTGGGCTAGACTGATATCGAAAATAAATGCAAAACACGGACCAACTTCGGGGGCGGGGCGGATGACAGGCATCCAATCGCTGTGGAATAAAATCTGGCGGAAGGTGCTTGCGCCTGAAGTCGAGCCGAGTGTGCTGGACGATCGCCTTCTCGCCGTGAAATCGGCGCTGCCGCCGCCGGTCATCTGGCTTCTGGGAAAGGCCCAGTCGGGAAAAACATCGCTGGTCCACGCCATGACGGGCAGCAGCCGCGCCGAAATTGGCGGCGGTTTCCGGCCCTGTACCCGCGCGGCCCAGATGTATTCCTTTCCCAACGAGGAGGAATGTTTTCTCCGCTTCCTCGATACCCGCGGCCTGGGCGAAGCGGGCCGCGACGGTTCAGAGGATATTCCCAAGCTGGAAGCCGAGGCCGATTTGATCCTGGTCGTGGTCAAGGCGATGGACCATGCCCAGCAACAGGTGCTGGACATCCTCCGCGGCGTCACGGCACGCCACCCCGATTGGCCAATTCTCGTTCTGCAAACCTCGCTGCACGAAGGCTACCCAGCCGGCAAGATGCAGCACTCAGTTCCTTATCTCTACGCGGAGCCGCCCTATCCGCCTTCCGTGCCGCACGACCTGGCCCGCTCGCTCATGGCGCAACGGGAATTGTTTCGCGGTTATCGAGCCAGCTTTGTTCCGCTCGATTTTACCCTGCCGGAAGACGGCTTCCAGCCGCTGGATTATGGTTTGGAGCAACTCTGGTCGGTGATTGAGGAACTGCTTCCGCTGGGACTGCGCGGCATGTTGGGGCAGACGTCGGAAGCTCGGCAGGCAATCCACGACGAACTCTTCCGCAAGGCCCAACCGCATATTGTCGCCTATGCCATGGCGGCCGGCGGGGCGGGGGCCGTGCCGCTGCCGGTAGTCGATGTGCCGCTGGTTCTGACGGCCCAGGCCAGGATGCTCCATGAAATTGCCGAAATCTACCAGCAGCCGATGGATTTGCAACGCATGGCGGAAATCGCCGGTGCCCTGGGCTTTGGCTTCTTGACTCGGCTGGGGCTGCGCGAGTTGTTGAAACTCGTGCCTGTGCCTGGACTCGGTCCAAGCGTGTCGGCGCTCTATGCGGCGGCCTCGACCTACGCCCTGGGTGTCGCCTTGTGCCAATACTTCAGCCGCGTTCGCGGCGGCGCGAAACTCGACGTCGAAATCATTCGCCAGCTTTACGCCACGGAACTGAAGCAGAGCAAACTCTGGATCGCCGAGCGGATGCGGCATCGGACCTCCGCCAAGGAACCCGCCCCATGAACCCCGGCATCGCAAAAATCCGCACTGCGATCGCGCTGGGATTGCTTGCTATCCCTTACCTGCTGCTGTTTGCCGCCGGTTCGATCTGGCTCTTCCAGAATCATGTCCTGCTGGGATGGGCCGGCATCAGCCTAGCCTGTACTGCGGCCGGCTGGTATTTGCTGCGCGGAGTATGGCATTCGGCCCAACCGCCCGAGGTGCAGCCCAATCCATCGTGGCCGCCGCAAGGCATGGAGGTCTGGAAGCAAGTCGAACAATTGGCCGCGGAGGTCGAGGGCGAAGAGTTGCCCTTGGATCGACCGGAAAAGCTGGTGGCGGTGGTGCGTCGCGTGGCGGACGTGGTGGCGCGGCATTATCATCCCGCTGCCGCCGATCCCTGGCTGGAGACGCCCTTTCCACACGTCCTGCGGATTGTGGAACTCGTGGCCCGCGATCTTCGTCAGGCCACGCTGGGCTACCTGCCAGGCTCGCATATCCTGACAATCGGTGACTTGCGGCGATTACAGAAGTTGGCGGGCATGGCCCGTCGATCGTATTTTTGGTATCGGATTGCCTCGTTTGCGATCAATACACCAGCCGCCTTTCTCCGCGAGGCCCGCGACACGGTCTTCGGCCAGCTCAAGGACATGTCGACGGAAACGGCGAAACGCTGGGCCATCGGCTATTTCGTCCGCCGCACCGGCTATTATGCGATCCAACTCTACGGCAGCCAGTTGGTCCTGGAGGACGCCCAACCGGACGATTCACGCTTGAGGCAATCCAAGCAGGATACTGGCAAAGATATTCAACGGACCAGTGCGCTCGACAAGGAGCCGCTTCGGATCCTTGTCGTGGGACAGAAGAAGGCCGGTAAATCGAGCCTCATCAACGCCTTGTTCGGCCAATATCGCGCCGCCACCGATGTCGTGCCGCGGACCGACCAGGTCGAGCCTTACGTGCTGGAACGCGAGGGTCTGCAACAGGCGATCGTGCTGGACACCGCGGGCTACGACATCGCCGACCCTGGAAAGGCGCTGCGGCCGTGGATCGATCATCTGCACGGTTGCGACATTGTAGTTTGCGTTTGCTCGGCCGCATCCGCCGCACGAGAGGCCGACCGCTGTTTCCTTAGCGAATTGCGGGCGGAATTCCAAAGAAACCCGGACCGCCATCTACCGGTGGTGATTACGGCTCTGACGCATATTGATCGCCTGCGTCCGCTACAGGAGTGGAACCCGCCTTATCGGCTCGACCCGGCCGAGGGCACGAAGGCCGTGCAGATTGCCGACGCCCTCGAAGCCGTAGCCACCGATCTGGCAGTGCCGCCTGCCGATGTGATTCCCGTCTGCCTGCTGCCGGAGCGGATATACAACGTCGAGGAGGCCCTCGTTCCGGCAATCCTGGACCGCCTGCCGACTGCACAACGGGTGAAGTACGTGCGCTGTCTGCGGCAGCTTCGCGACGAACAATACTGGCATCGTTTATGGCAGCAGACGGTCAGCGCCGGGCGAGTACTCCTTGGAGTGCGAGCTAGATAATAAGGTTCACCTATTATGCGCAGCGCGTAACCGTTTTGTCAGCCTGCTTGACACTTGCTCGTGCCCCAGGGATACTGCTCCTGTGTATCACCGAAGGGTGGAGTGGTTTCACTAGCCACCACGCCTTACCCACTTAGGAGAGCAGCATGGGCGGACTCGTGATGAAAAATGTCAAACGTCTAGTTCGATGTTTCCTGGCGGGGCTTCTTGCCGTCCTACCGGTGGTCATTACCTTGGCGATCGTGGCCTGGGCGGCAGGCTTCGTTCATCAGATCCTGGGGCCGGGCACACTGATCGGCGAAGGGCTGACGGCCTTGGGGCTTCGTTTCGCTACCAACGATACCGTTGCCTACCTGATCGGCGGCCTGCTGGTGCTTTGCTGCGTCCTGCTGATCGGAGTCCTCGTCGAGGCCGGGGCCAAAAACCTCGTGCAGAAACTCTTGGATATCGCCATGCGGCGGATTCCCATCGTCGGCAGCATCTACGGCACGTCAAAGCAATTGGTGACCCTCTTTGAAAAGAAAGATCCCGATCAGTTGCAAGGGATGAAGGCCGTCTTCTGCTTCTTTGGAGAAAAGACCGGTGTCGGAATTCTCGCCCTGCTGGTCTCTCCCGAGCAGTTTTGCATCAACGGGCGCAACTTTTACATCGTCATCGTGCCCACCGCCCCCGTGCCCGTCGGCGGCGGATTGTTCTTCATTCCTGTCGAAATGATCCAGCCCACCGACGTCAGTGTCGAGGGGCTGATGAGCATCTATGTCTCGATGGGCGTCAGTGCCCCGCAGTTCTTGCCAGGAACTACGCCAGAACCGCGGTAAATTGTTTTTTGCCGAGCGTCTGAGTATACTAATTTCTAACACAACTCAGGTCGTCCGTTATTCATCATCCCGCCGCCAGCGTTTTCCACCCGCATACGAAAGGACTTTTCCCATGAAGTTGTTCCGAACCTTGACTTGTCTCTTGATGTTGAGCTTCCTGTCGCTACCGGCCCGCGCGGCCGATCCCGCCGCCAAACCGTCAGCGGAAACCAAGGAGCAGCGCGACGCGCGGATGAAGTGGTGGCGCGAGGCCCGCTTCGGCATGTTCATCCACTGGGGCGTCTATTCCGTGCCGGCCGGGTTCTATCGCGATAAGCCGGTGGGCGGCATTGGCGAGTGGATCATGAACCGCGGCAGGATTCCCGTGGCCGAGTACGCTGAATTCACCAAGCAATTCAACCCCGTGAAGTTCGACGCCGACGAGTGGGTCCGCATCGCCAAAGAGGCGGGCATGAAGTACATCGTCATCACCTCGAAGCACCACGACGGTTTCGCCATGTTCCACTCGAAGACCAGCCCCTACAACATCCACGATGCCACGCCTTTCAATCGCGACCCGCTGGCGGAATTGGCTGCGGCCTGCAAGAAGCAAGGGATTCGGCTCGGTTTCTACTATTCCCAGGCCCAGGACTGGCATCATCCCGGCGGGTCGGCGATCCGCGGGCATTGGGACAAGGCCCAGGACGGCGATATGATGAAGTACATCGAGACTGTCGCCGCACCGCAGGTCCGCGAGATCCTGACGAATTATGGCGACGATACCCCCGCGGTACTCTGGTGGGACACGCCTGCCGGCATGAGCCCCGCCATGGCGGAGAAGCTCATGGCGGTCGTTCGCGAATGCAAGCCGAACGTGATCACGAACAACCGGCTTTGCCGTGGTTTTCCCGGCGATACGGAGACGCCCGAACAGCACATTCCGCCCACCGGCTACAAGGATCGCGACTGGGAAACCTGCATGACGATGAACGGCACGTGGGGCTTCAAGCGGGACGACCACAACTGGAAGAGTACGGAGACCTTGATTCGCAACCTAGCCGATATTGCCAGCAAAGGCGGAAATTATCTCTTGAACGTCGGTCCCACAAGCGAAGGTCTGATTCCGCAGCCCAGCGTCGAGCGGTTGGCGGAGGTGGGGCGCTGGATGAAAGTCAACGCCGAGGCGATCTACGGCACCACCGCCAGCCCCTTCCCCGCGCTGCCTTGGGGCCGCGTGACGAAAAAAATCACACCGGAAAGCACGACCCTTTATCTGCACGTGTTCACTTGGCCCGGCAATGGCAAACTCCTGCTGCCGGAGCTAAAGAACCAAGTGATCAAAGCCTGGCTACTCGCCGATAAAAAGCCGCTGACGGCCCAGAACAACGCCGAAGGCGTGGTGATCGATGTGCCGAAAACCGCCCCGGATCCGATCGACACCGTCGTCGTGCTCCAGGTTTCCGGGGAGGTATCGCTGCTGAAAACGGATCGTCCCGCCGGAAAATAACAAATCGGCCTAGAGGCCCTTTCACCATTCAATCGAAGGGTAGGATGACCGGCGGAGCGGCGGTCTCTGCCCACGAGCCGACGTATTTGTTACAACCGATCTTTGGATCAGATGTGAAATCGTAGTGAGTCATCGCAGAATCAAAGAGGTAAACGGAACGCCTATTTGCCGCCGAAGGCGGTCGCGCAGCGACTCTGCAAACAGGCATTGCTGGTCGCTTCAGTCCCGAAACCGATAGTAATACACCTTACGCCGATCCTTGCTGATGACGACAGTAAAACGCATAGGACTTGCTTCGTCCGAATTGCCGCCAAAAAGGTGTTCGCCCTTTCTCATCTCATTAAATCCTTCTGGATCAACCAGCCGAAAACCCTCCAAGTGTTGGATCACAGGGAGGCCATCATCATCTACTGGATAGGATTGGGCTGGATGGAATTGATGGAAGTCGAATAGCGAATCCAGATCACCAGGATCGACCCGGAAAACGAGGTAGAGCCAATAACCTCTCATGTGCGGACGGTAATGGATTTTGAGGTCCGTCACGGAATTGGGGATTGGGGTTTTGACGTAACGTCGAAATGCCTC